>ERZ1106931.117-NODE-117-length-69949-cov-6.026469_pt1 | contig 69949 bp, 52 predicted proteins | sample MGYA00403664_ERZ1106931 | MGnify/ENA primary metagenome ERZ1106931 (study PRJEB35170, sample SAMEA104062435) | human gut metagenome | biome: human gut; feature: human-associated habitat; material: faeces | place: Denmark | collected 2012-06-29 ... | reverse complement strand
TCAGGGAGGCGGGGCTGTCCCTCCCGGAATCGTCCAAATAGGTGTTGCCAATCCACCGTGGCCGCGGGGCTCAAGACGTCCGCGTCCTCCCTCAAGACCATGGGCACGGCGATGCCCAAGGTGGCCTCCGGCGCGCCGGGCGCCGCGGCGGGCCTCGCCGCAGTCGCCGCCGCGGCGGTCGCCGCCGCCCCGGGACTCCTCGCGGGGACCCCGGCCCTCGCGGCCTTCGCCGCCACGTGCGGCACCGCCGCTGCCGTGGCGCTCGTGCTCGCCGCATCCATCGCCTCCGTCGGGGCGAACGTGCGCTCGAGCATGTCTTCGGCGTCCTCAGCGGTCTCCGGGTTCGGCAGCAAGTCCACGAGCGCCTTCCGCGCCTTCGCGACCTCCGCGAGGACGGCGGCGAGCGTCGCGAGGCTCGCGATCATGGGGGCGTGCCGCCAGATGAGCGCGCAGGTGGGGTCACTCAGGCTCACCCTGCCGCGCATCCAGGTTGGCGCGCTGCCGCACTTCTCCATGAGCGGCAAGTTCGACGCACAGTCCGGTTCCGTGCCCTCCGTGCACGTGAACTGGTACGCGTCCGGCGGCGTCTTCTCGTCGCCGAGCGTCATCGGCGTCGGCGAGGCCGGCGACGAGGCCGTCATCCCGCTCAGGCCGAGCGTCCTGCGCGGTATCGGCGAGGGCATCGGCTCGACCGGGGGAGACTCATCGGAGGTCATCGAGTGGCTGGACCGCAACCTCCCCGCGATCATCCAGAGGTACACCCCGGTCACGCTCGAGCGCGACCTCGACAGGCACATCAGGGCGGTGGCACATGCATAGGATGCACTACGTCTCGTCCTCGGGTGAGCGCGTCGACCTCGACGGCGACGGCATCTTTGTCGGCACCGCCGCGGGCGTGCGCTCGCGCGAGTGGAGCTACGAGCTCTCATGGCGCGGCGCCTACGGTATCTCGCGGGACGCGAGGGAGGCGACGGTGAACGCCGTTCTCTCGTCCGCGTCAGCCGACAGGCTCAGGCGGCTCGCCGATAGGGATATGTCCCTCGGCGAGCCGGGCCGCATCGTCGTCGACGGCGAGTGGTACCAGCGAGCCTACATAGCCAAGTCAGAGACCTCTCAGGTCTACGGCAGGCGGGGCATCGCCGCCACGCTTACCGTGCTGCTGCTCGACGGCTCGTGGCGCCGCGAGGTCGTCCAGGAGTTCTACGCCCGGGAGGACGAGGACCAGACCGGCCTGGACTTCCCCCATGACTTCGAGTTCGACTACGGCGGCTCGGCCGCAAGCCGGTCGGTCACCGTCGACGGGTTGGTGCCCGCCGACCTTAAGCTCACGATCTTCGGTCCCGCGTCGTCCCCGCGCATCACCGTGACGCAGGGGGACTTCATCAACGTGTACTCCGCCGACGTGGAGGTGCCGGGCGGGTCCAGGCTCGTCATCGACGGCTCGAGCTTCCCCAAGACGATCAAGCTCGTCGGCATGTACGGTGAGACCGAGGACCGCTTCGCCGACGGAATGCGCGGAGAGGGCGCCGGAAGCGGTTCCTACTGCTTCGAGCAGCTTCGGCCCGGCACGTCCTCTGTCTCGTGGGACGGCTCGTTCGCCTTCACCATGACCCATTATCTCGAGGAGGGGGAGCCGCCTTGGAGCTCATAGTCGCGGACAGCTCCGGCAAAACCCTCTTTCCGATCTCGGACTTCGAGCTCGACATGGATTCTGGCTGGGGCGACGGCGTCGATAACACCTTCGACCTCGTGGTTCGCGACCCCTCGGTGCCGCTGCCCGGCGCCGCCTGGCGTTTCTTCGCCGACGGCCTGGAGATCGGCGGGCGCGTCGAGGGATTTGAGCTCAAGACGGGCCGCACGTCGTCCGAGCTGCATTGGACAGGGTCGACCTGGACTGGAGTGCTCGAGAAGCGCCTTCTGTGGCCCGATCCGGGCCAGGACTACCTTGTCCTCTCTGGGGACGCAAACGCTGTGCTGCGGTCCGCGGTTAAACGGCTCGACATCGGCTCCCTCTTCACGGTTCCCGATGCCGACGCCGGGGTGAGCGTAAGCTACCGATGCAGCAGGGACGTGCCCGACGCCTGGACCAACCTTAGGCTGGCGATGCGCTCCGCAGGCCTTCGCCTCGATGCGAGGTGGGTGGGCGGATCGTGCAGGCTCCAGGCGGTGAAGGTGACAGACTGGCGCGGCAGGGTCGACTCCGATCTCGTAAACTTCGACCTCAAGAGCGACCTGCTCGTCACCAATCACCTCAAGGCTGCCGGCAAGGGCGAACTTGCGGCCAGAGATGTCGTGGACGTCTACGCCGACCGGGAAGGCAGCGTGGGCACCGTGAAGGCGATGACCGGCGTCTTCGAGCTCGAGGAGTACTACGACGCCAACAACACCGAGGGCGACGATCTCCGCGACCAGGCATCCAGCCGACTCGAGGACAAGCAGTCCGAGGGCAGCGTGACCGTGACGGTCAACGAGGGCGTCGAGTTCGGCCTCGGCGATATCGTTGAGGCCAGGCACTATTCGCCAAACGTGACGGTCTCGGTCGAGATCAGCAGCAAGATCGTAAAGGCCGCGGGGTCGGGCTACAGCGCCACGTATGGCGCATCGCCTGGTGCGGTGGGGAGATAGGAGACTGCTATGAAGCAGATAGAGCTCATCGGCCCGCCCCTATACCAATGGGATACGGGTCGGCGCGTTCACATCGCGTTGCAGGGGGTGACGGAGGCACATTTCGCCGTCGCCGGATCGGAGCGCGCATTGGTCGTCCCGGTCGTGGGCGGCGAGGCCGTGGTGCCCTCGCTCCTGCTTACTGCGGGTGTTGACATGGCTGTTTGGGCGAGCGATGGGCGCGACACGCACGCGCGCGCCGTGCTCAAGGTGCGCCCGAGGGCCAAGCCGGACGGCTACATCTACACCGATGACGAGGTCAAGACCTGGGCTGATGTCGAAGATTGGGTTCGAGAGCAACTGAAGTCCGCAGGCGAGCCCGGCACGAAGTGGTATGTCGGGGGCGGCACCCCCGCCATAGGTGGCCGCGTCGGGGACCTCTACCTCGACAGTGAGACCGGCACCTATTATCGCTACGGCGAGATTGGAGATACAAATGGCTAACGCATGGAACCAGGTCGGCACGCTCATGGGCCCGCAGGGGCCGAGGGGCGCGACCGGCGCGACGGGCGCCAAGGGCGGCAGCGTCAGGGTTGCGAACATCGACGTGAAGAGCAACAGCGACGTTGCCTTCTCCGCGCTCAAGCCTGCCGATGGCGTACAGGTCGGCGACGTGGTCATCGACGCCAACGGCGACGTGTACGCCATCGCGTCCGTGGACTCGGCGGGCAGCACCGCGCACGTCGGCGAAGCCGTCGAGGGCGTAAGCGTCAAGGGCCCGCAGGGCCCCAAGGGCGACGCAGGCGAGAAGGGCGCCGACGGCACGTCCATCACCGTCAAGGGCGCCGTCGCCAACAAGAACGCCCTGCCTGTAGATGCGGCGGTCGGCGACACCTACGTCACGAGCGATAACGGCCACATGTGGGTCAAGACGTCGATGTCCGGCGACGCCCAGTGGACAGACCTCGGCGAGATGAAGGGCCCTAAGGGAGACAGGGGCGAGAAGGGCGCCACGGGGGACAGGGGCGAGAAGGGCGCCACGGGCGCGCAGGGCCCGGCTGGTCCCGGCATTACCTTCGGCCAGGGTGCTCCTACGTCCGCCTCGCAGGAGGGCGCGGTCTACATCGACACCGCCGACGGCTTCAAGGTCTACCAGTACGGCCAGACGGCCTAGCGAAAGGAGCTCATCATGGCATGGACTAACATCGGATCGCTGAAGGGTCCCAAAGGCGATAAGGGCGATACCGGTGCCAGGGGAGCGCAAGGGGCCCAGGGGCCGCGAGGGGAGACCGGCCCGATCGGGCCGACTGGCCCGATCGGGCCCAAGGGCGCCGACGGCACCTCAGTGACCGCTGGGACTGGCGCACCGACAGGTACTGCCGTGGTCGGTTCGGTCTACATCGACGCGAGCACGGGCAACCTGTACACCTACAAGGCCTAGCGGGTGACGGCGAAATGGCCTGGATCAAGTTGGGCAACATAAAGGGGCCTGCCGGGGAGACGGGGCCACAGGGTCCTGCAGCCTCGACCGCCCAGACGTTCCTCGCTGCACACCCTGTGGGCTCCCTCTATATGGAAAGCAAGGGCAAAAACCCAGGTGCCACCTATGGGGGAACGTGGGTCATGCGGGACAGCCAGAACGGCTTTATATGGGAAAGGACGGCTTAAATGGAGATAGTGACCGGTAAAGCGGGCGTGCCACACGTCAGCTCGGCCGACGACGGCCGCCGCATTGCGGGCGAAGTCGGCACTGGCAGCTATGTGCTGCAGACGGGCGGCAAACTGGCCCCATCTCTCGTCGACGCGAACACCGTCCGTATCGCGACCGGCGACATGATCGTGCAGGGTCGCCATATCGGCGTCACCTCGCCCGAGGACGTCAAGGTGGCGAGCGGCTCGCAAGGCAAGAAGCGCATGGACTACATTTGTGTCCATTACACCCGCGATGTGAGCGGGTCCAGCCCGACCCTTGTCGAGACGGTCGAGTGGAAGGTTCTCCAGGGAACCCCCGGCTCGAGCGCCGCCGCGCCGTCGGTGCCGAAAGGCTCTATCCTGGACGGTGACGCTGACGTGACGGTCCCGATCTGCTCGGTGACATTCGACGGACTGACGACGGGTCAGCCTAAGCTTCTCATCCCCAAACTGACTCCCCTGGCAGACCTCGGGGATTCTGTATCCCCGGTTTCCGTTGATTGCGGCATTACCAATCTGCCGACTACTGTCCGCATGGTTGGAAATATTGTTGTGGTCACGGTGTCCGGCACGCTAAAGAGTGCTGTAGGGGCCTGGGGAATGCTGACATTAAGTAACGCAGTGCCAATGACAAGAGATAGGCATAACTCGCTCCTCATTTCGCAAGACACAACCGACCCCCGCATCTTGCTGTCGGTAACAGGGACCCATCTATTCATAGAGTCCAAAGGGGCCTCGATACCCCAGGGCTCCTGGATGTTCGGCCAGCTTGTATATCTCTGCGTGTAGCATTCTGTATCCTATTTGGCAATCCAGATGCAGTGTCCAATGTTGCGCCCTTGGCTAACAGCTACCGCGCTAATAAAGACAACTTTGCCAGATTTCTGAACCTCGACTTCTGCAGTGCCGTTGTTGACGATGCCGCTTGAATGTGTACGCACAGCCGGCGCAAGGAATGATTGAGTCGGACGGAATTCAACGGGCAACGTCCCTGCATTCCATAACTGTGATGATTCCTGAATGAAATTCCAAGACATCTCTACCAGGAAGCCTATTTTACGGTAAGCCACATAGGGACCCGAGAAGTCTTTCCCATATAAGAACTGATAGCCAACCTCGCGGGATACAGAATGCTAGAAACAGCAAAACATCACCGGGATAGTCTCGACATCGCCCTTATAAGTCTGCACTATCATCCAACGCTGTTTCCCCGCCGACGAGACCGCCGCCTGGCGAATAAATCGCACGCCGGACAGTGGAAAGGCGAGCACGAAATTTCTGGCCTTGATTTCCGTATCGAACTCGTCGTAATAAAACGGGCCGTACTGCTTATTAGCAGAAAAAGTCACGCTGCGCACGACATGGGATACAGAATTCCTACCCGCCGAGTATCAACCGCTCCACCACCCTTTGTGCGTCCTTGCAGATGCGCGGCCTCGGCACGATGTAGTGCTCGTATGCCGTGCCGATATCGGTGTGTCCCAGCATCATGGCCACGGTCTCAATACCCACGCCTGCCTCCACGGCGAGCGTCGCCCACGTGTGACGGCATTCCGTCATCGAGGTCCAGGCGGCTCCGGCTTGGCGACATGCGGATTTGATGTGCCGCGCAATGGCGTCGGGCGACAGTTCGCACAGCCAGCCCGAGCGGCCTTTTCGCAGCGCGCGCAGGCGGTTGACGGCGAAGCGGGGGAGCCAGCAGGATCGCGCGGAGCGTTCGGTCTTCGGCGCCTCGACGACCTCATTGCCGCGCACGACTTGCCTCGAACGGCGGATGCGGACCTCACCGGTGCGCAGGTCGATGTCCGACCACTTGAGGCCGCACGCCTCGCCGCGCCGCAGCCCGAGGGTTACCGAGCAGATTGCGACCGCCTCGCACTCGTGTCCCCACAGCGCGCGGAGGTAGGCACGGACCTGGCTCGCCTCCATCGTGCGTGGGCAGTGCGCCGGCTTGCGCGGTAGCTCGACACCGGCGGCGGTTGGGTCGTACATCCGCACACCGAGACGGCGGATGGCCCAGCGGATAACCTGCCGCAGGGTCTTGTATGCCTTTTCGGCGGCCCCCGGCAGATCAAACGAATCAATCCAGCCCTGTACGCCCTCGGGCGTTATCGCCTCGAGTTCCAGCTCGCCCCAGCGAGGTAGGACGTGCAGCGCTAGCGCGCTCTCGTATCCGGCCAGGGTGCAGGCGCGCAGCCTGCCGCGCTTATCGTCCATGTACCTCGAGGCGGCCTCTGCAACTTTCATCATGGTCTCCAATCCCGTAAATCCCAGACGCGTGGGCTCTCAAGGAGAGGATACGCGCGTGGGATTTCTGCCACGAGAGGTCGAGAGAAAGGAGTCTAAATGGCATTGATCGGGACCCTTGTCGGGCCCGCAGTGCGCCTGGCGACAGACGGGAGGGGTCTCCCGATTCTCGCGTCTGATGAGCCTGAGGTCCCCGAGGGTTTCAAGGCGGACATGGCGTATGAGCAGCGGGGCGGTTCCATCTACCAAGTATGGAGTGTCGTGCCAGACGGGGTGCGCGATGACGCGGTGCGGCTTGCTGCCATGTCCGCCGAGACTCTCGGTGATGAGGACGCGCTGAAGGTACCCCAGCTCATCCGGCCGTGGTATGTGGGCGAGGCCTCGTATGCCGCCGGCGCGCGCGTGGCATATGGAGGCGACCTGTACAAGTGCCTGCAGACGCATGCGCCCCGTATCGGATCTGAGCCCGATACGGCCCCGGAGCTTTGGGAAAGAATCAACCATTAAGGAGAAAAATGTTTTACGGACAATTTGTATCTGGGTCTGTCTACCTGACCACGGACGGCTCCGGCCTGCCGATTCGCGAGGCGGCGGAACCCAACCCCGGCGCCGGTTACCACACGGCGCTCTCCTATGAGCAGCATGACGGCGCCATCTGGCAGGTGTGGACTCTCGTTCCCGATGCCGGAACGCCTCAGGACGCCGCCCTCATGCTCGCCCAGATCCAGGCGGCCGCCCTCTCCGACGATGATGCGTTGAAGGTTCCGGCGCTCTATCCGCTCTACGCATGCGGTCACGTCTATGCGCAAGGAGACCGCGTGCTCTGGCAGGGCACGCTCTACAAGGCCATCTCCGGCCACACGGCGACTGCGGCGGATCCCGCTTCCGACCCCCAGCACTGGGCGAAGGTCATGGCGTCCACGGCCGGCGGCGCTGACGCCCCCGAGTGGGTCGGCGGCAAGACGTACGCCAAGGGCGACCGAGTCACCAAGTACGGGTCTGTCTACGAGTCGCTGATTGACGGAAACACGCTTGAGCCCGGCGCCTTCGGTTCTGACAGCGCCTGGAGCATCGTGAGCAACGGCTAGGGGAGGGTCGCATGTCCAATATCATCATCCAGCTGACCGAGCCTCAGGTCTGGGCAATTGCCATCGCGTGCGCATTCATGGTCATGGACATCCTGACCGGCTTCATCGGCGCTGTCATCAACGGCAACGTCTCGAGCGCCAAGATGCGCGTCGGCCTCGGCCACAAGATCCTGCTCTGCTGCCTCATCGCGGTCGCAGTGATGATCGAGCTTGCCGGCACGCATATCGCCGGCCTCGGCTTCAGCGGCGTCTCCGTGACCGTCGTGTGCGCCTACATCATCATCATGGAGGTCGCCTCCATCCTCGAGAACGTGTGCGCCGCATACCCTGAGCTTCGCGACACCCCGCTCATGCGCATTTTCGACCATGACGTGGACGGTGAATAGCGTGGTCAAGCTGTTCGTCATCTGCGGGCACGGCGCCGGCGACCCCGGCTGCTGCGCCGGCGGGTACACCGAGGCCGAGCGCGTGCGTGCGCTCGGCAGGCGCATCAAGGAGCTTGGCGGCGATCAGGTGGTGCTTTGCGACACTTCGCGCAACTGGTATGCGGACGGCGGGCTGAACAGCCTCAAGGCCGACGGTCCCGTCGTTGAGCTGCACATGGATGCCAGCGGCCTCAAGACACCTCGCGGTGCCCATGTGATCATCAGCTCGAAGTTCAGTCCGGACTCCTACGACAAGACGCTGGCGGACAAGCTGTCAGCGTTCATGCCGGGCCGAGCGCAGAAGCTCGTCAAGCGATCCAACCTCGCTAACATCAACAGGGCCGCCGCGAGGGGCATTAACTACCGCCTCGCCGAGAACGGCTTCATCGACAACGGCGGTGATCTTCAGAAGTTCAATGAGAGTATCGACGACCTGGCCCGAATCTACCTCGAGAGTTTCGGAATCAAGGCATCGAATTCCGCGCCCGTTCAGCAGGCGCCCGCGAAGCAGCCGACCCAGCATACGACTGAGACCGAGAGCTTCGGGGGCCGCTACCGCTGCACCGTCTTCAAGCTCAACGTGCGCTCGGCGCCGTCCCTCTCCGGGTCCGTGGTGGCCTCCTACAGCAGGGGGCAGACTGTCGTGCTCGACGACTGGTATAAGTCCGCGGACGGCTTTATCTGGGGACGCTACACCGGCGGCAGCGGGAAGATCCGCTATATTGCCGTCGGACGCGCCACCGGAAAGCCCGAGGCAGATGACTACCTCATCAAGGAGTGACATGAAGCTTAGCGAGAAGCTGCTCGGCGTCGTCTACGCGGTCCTGGCGGTCATCGCCATGTTCGCGCTCATCGCCGTTGCCTGTTCGCTTGCGCATCCCAGCGATGCGAGCGCGACGGGCGTCGCCACTGTCATGGACCAGTCCGACGGACCGCTCTACGATCTGCCGCAGAACGTATCCTCGTACATCGCTGTCGAGCGCTCGACAAACCGCGCCTACATCGTGATTGAGAGCGATCGCGGCATCGCGATCACGCCGTACCTCGACGGGGACGGCGACCAGGTGATTATCGACAGACCTTAAGCGCGAACCCCTCCCCGGTACTGCCGGGGAGGGGTTTATGCATAGCCGTATATCCGTTTATAACCGTTCTCCAATGCTGTTCCAGCTAGTTAGGAGTGAATGAGAGCATCGTTACCTGCAACTTTGCTGGTACAGCACGTGCCAAAAAGTCACATTCAAGACTCTTAATCCCAAGGTCCAGGGTTCGACCCCCTGACGGCCCACCCAAAGATCGTTAAAGCGACTGGCTCAGGCTGGTCGCTTTTTTGTTGACCTCGCATGGGGTCGAACCCGAAAGGGCGCGGCCGCTTTCACAGATTGAGTCTACCCTGGGGATCGGTGAAACCGTCAGTACCCTCCTTGAGTTTCTTCTCGTCTGCCTTCACGCGACGCTCGAGCTTTTTTGTATCCTCGGCAGGCGGTAGGTTCTCGGGAACAATTCCGCGGTCGATGAGGCTACCACGCACGCTCGTGTTGTTCTCGACGTGTTCTTGTTTGATCTGGTCCAGACCGTACAGGTCGTGTTCCTCGGCGTTGAAGGCCGTCATCGAGTTCGTGAGGTCCTTTGCTTTGATGAGAACATCGGCTAGCTTGTCCGCCAATGCAGCACTCTTGGGCACACCAAGCTGCCGCTTCATGTCCGCCGTGCTTCTGCCGCCGAATAACGCCTCATCGCCCTTCGACTTGATGATCGCGAATCCTTTGGAGTCCACGCCTCGTTTGAACGCAATGCCCGAGAGCTGTTTCTCTGAATCGGATAGCGAGTGGCGCGCCTGCAAGCGCTGAATCTCTGCGAAGCGCTGCTCTATGAGCTCTTGGCGGCGCGTCTGCACGGCAAAGTATGCCTGGGCGAGCGCGATCTCTGGCTTGTTTGAATCTCCGTTCTGCGCGATTAAATAGCATGCATAGCGCGTAAGTTTGTAGTCTTTAACCGCGCGAGCGGCGACACCGGCAGTTACCATTTTCGTGGTGTCACGAAAATGGTAATCAACTGGAGTTTTGTTTGTTTCGCATGAGACTTTTGCCCTCTTAACAACTTCGGCGAAGTTCTCCCATCGAGTGTACCCCATGGGTTCCATTAAATCGCGTGCGAGCCAATACTCAACGCCGTCTTCCACATTGGCGTAGCTATCAAGTTCGATACGCCACTTCTCGATATCTCTACTGTCCATATCTCCTCCTCGCTGGTCTATTTTCTATGCGGGCTTTGCCCGCTCTGTATTCAGAATAAGGATACGCTGTCGTGCGGACACGAATGGGCCCCGTGCTGCTTCGAGCTCACGGGGCCCATGGATATCGATTGGTTGTGTTCTGCTTTAGATAGGTGTCCGGTTTAATCCGCTCGATAGTGCGACCCGAGACTTTCGGTTCGCTTGCGCATGGCTTTGACCATTTCCTGTGCTAGTCGAATCTGCGATTGCAGGCGGGCGAGGGCAGCGATTTCGCTGTCGTTGGCATGTGGCTTATTTAGAGCCGTGGCTTCGTCTTGCAGGCTTTCAAGCTGTTGCAGGGCCTCGGATAGGCCTGTTTCGGTCCTGTTGATCATGCAATAGGTGCTCATCGTGTGCCTAAGGCTGTGTGTCAGGCGTTCGGCATCTGTTGTGGCAATGCCGTACTGGGGGAGGGTGATATCCGCCTTCAGGGCTGCCTCAGGCTCCTTCTGCGCTGCAAGGGCTGCCGATGCGCCCGCGACGCGCCCGAACACGATGCCGTTGGCGCTTGACAAGCCACCAATGCGGTCGGCGCCGTGCATGCCGCCTGTCGCCTCGCCGCAAGCGTAGAGGCCCTCAACGCCCGTGTGCGCGGTCTTATCGATCTTGATGCCGCCGTTAGCGGCGTGGGCATACATCGCAACGCGCATTTCGTCGGTCGGCGCGATGCCGTGCTCGTCTTGCAGCCAGGTGGCAAAGGTCTGCACAAACTCTGGGACATCCTCGCGGGGGAAGTCGTAGTGGAGTGCCAGGCCTTCGGCACCTGCCTGTTCGATGACGAGATCGATAGCGCGGGAGGCCAAGCGTGACGTGAAGGGACCATATCCAGAGCGCTGCTCGAGCAGGTCGTTCAGCTTGTCGTCGGCAATATCTACCGGCTGGTCTACATGCACGTAGCGCCAGGTTTTCTCGTTGAAGACCAAGTTACGCCTGGGCTCGATGAAGCCGGGCATCATCTGCATGAACTCTATATTAGTAAGTGTTGCGCCGTGCGCCAGTGCGATGGCCTGCGAGGAGCTGAGCACATCAGCCGACGTAAGGCTGCGCTCGAACAGGCCGCCTGTGCCACCGGCTGCGATGATTGTGGCCTTGGCAGCAAAGGGCACGATTCGATCTTTGGTAAGGTCGTAGAGAACGGACCCGGTTATTCTGCCGTTCGTGTCCTCAACAAGGTCGATAAGCTCATGGCGGGGGAGCAGGCGAATGCCGAGCGACTCGATCCGGGTCGTGAGAGCGTCCTCAAGGGGCTTGCGAGTGAGGCCGCGCCACATGCGCGTCTTGTGGTCAAAGCAGGGGATAAATTGCTTTTGTTGAGCACTCTTGGCGCTTTGCGGACGCTGGAGCTCAACGCCCAGGTCTTGCTCGAGCCAGTCAATCGCTTGGGGAATGCCGTGGACGAACGTTTGGACGAGTTCGGGGTCGGCAACGCCGCCGCCGACGGCCAGGATGGTGTCGATGAGGTCCTGCTCGTCGTCTTCGTCGACGGGACCGATGAGGCCGAGGCCCCAGGTACCCGGGAAGAAGCTCGATCCACTCATGGTCTTGCCGGCGCTTGCCACAGTGACGGTTGCACCCGTGCGTGCCGCTTCGATGGCGGCACAAAGGCCCGCAATGCCAGATCCAATTACCAGTACATCAGTCGATTCCATCGGATTCCTTTCTCGTCCGGCGCATTGTCGCACGGGTGATCGGCAATGGGGCCGCAAAGACCCGTCAAATCGGTAAAGGGCAAATATGGCAGGTGGGCGTCATGGACGCTCTGACGCTCCATCTCTTCACATCTCGTATTTCGCCCCAGCTGATATATCGGCATTAGATACCCTGCGCCAGCGCAAACAAAAAGAGCCGCTACCTCGAAAGGTAGCGGCTCCAAAGCTCAACTATCTGAGCATCGCGCGGGCGCGATTAGGCCTTGAGGGCCTCTTCGACGGCGACAGCGCAGGCGACGGTGGCACCGACCATGGGGTTGTTGCCCATGCCGATGAGACCCATCATGTCGACGTGCGCAGGCACGGAGGAAGAACCGGCGAACTGGGCGTCGGAGTGCATGCGGCCCATGGTGTCGGTCATGCCGTAAGAGGCAGGGCCGGCGCCCATGTTGTCCGGGTGCAGGGTACGGCCAGTGCCGCCACCAGAAGCGACGGAGAAGTACTTCTTGCCAGCCTCGAGGCGCTCCTTCTTGTAGGTGCCAGCGACGGGGTGCTGGAAGCGCGTGGGGTTGGTGGAGTTACCGGTGATCGAGATGTCGACGTTCTCGTGCCACATGATGGCAACGCCCTCGCGGACGTCGTCGGCGCCGTAGCAGTTGACGGCGGCGCGGGGACCATCGGAGTAGGGGATGGTCTCGACGACCTTGAGCTCGCCCGTGAAGTAGTCGAACTGGGTCTTCACGTAGGTGAAGCCGTTGATGCGGGCGATGATCTGAGCAGCGTCCTTGCCCAGACCGTTGAGGATGACGCGCAGCGGCTTCTTGCGAGCCTTGTTGGCGTTCAGAGCCAGGCCGATAGCGCCCTCAGCGGCAGCGAAGGACTCGTGACCGGCCAGGAAGGCGAAGCACTCGGTGTCGTCGGAGAGCAGCATAGCGCCCAGGTTGCCGTGGCCCAGACCGACCTTGCGGTCCTCGGCGACGGAGCCGGGAACGGTGAAGGCCTGGATGCCCTCGCCGATGATGGCGGCAGCCTCAGAAGCGGACTTGGCGCCACGCTTGACAGCGAGAGCGCAACCGAGGGTGTAGGCCCACTCGGCGTTCTGGAAGGCGATGGACTGGGTGTTGTTGACGATCTCACGCGGGTTGAAGCCCTTGTCGGTGCAGATCTGCAGAGCTTCCTCGAGGGAGGCGATGCCGTTGTCGGCGAGGCACTTGTTGATCTTGTCAGCGCGGCGCTCGTAACCTTCGAACGTAACAGTCATAGTTATTTCCCTCCCTTTCTACTCGTGAACCGGGAACACGCTGGCGACGGAGTGAGTCTCCTCGTCGGTGCGCGGGTCGATGTACTTGGCAGCGTTCTCCCACTGACCATAGTGGCCCATAGCGCCAGCGATGGCCTCCTCGGGGGTCTTGCCGGCCTTGACGGCGTCGGTGAACTTGCCGAGGTTCAGGAACTCGAATGCGATGATCTCGTTCTTGTCGTTGAGAGCCATGCGGGTGACGTAGCCCTGAGCGAGCTCGAGGTAACGAGCGCCCTTGGCCTTGGTGCCGAACATGGTGCCGACCTGAGAGCGAAGGCCCTTGCCGAGGTCGTCGAGGGAGGCGCCCACGGGCAGGCCGCCCTCGGAGAACGCGGTCTGGCTGCGGCCGTAAACGATTTGCAGGAAGATCTCGCGCATAGCAACGTTGATGGCGTCGCAGACGAGGTCGGTGTTGAGGGCCTCGAGGATGGTCTTACCGGGAAGGATCTCGGAAGCCATGGCGGCAGAGTGGGTCATGCCCGAGCAGCCGATGGTCTCAACGAGGGCCTCCTCGATGATGCCGTCCTTGACGTTCAGCGTGAGCTTGCAGGCGCCCTGCTGAGGTGCGCACCAACCCACACCGTGCGTAAGACCGGAGATGTCGGAAATCTCCTTAGCCTGGACCCACTTGCCCTCCTCGGGGATGGGTGCGGGGCCGTGGTATGCACCCTTGGCAACGGGGCACATGTTCTCCACTTCCTGTGAGTACTGCATGCCTCTCCTCTCTATCGTGTTGGCGTCCCGTCTGGGGGTCGTGGCTGGCGATTGCCGGGCGACCCTTCGAAAGGGACATGACATGCAGCCCCTATAATACCGCGAAATGCACGGAATATTCGGCGAACGGCTCAGTTTTCGTAGCGAGAAGTCCGGAACTTTTAATTGAAACGGTTTAACTCTATATTCTGTGGTCGTGAACTTCCGTAGAGGGGGTCCGTCTTGGGCAAGCTTTTGGTCAGCTCTTGTAAGCGTTGCAGGGGTTGACCTGTTGCAACGGTGCCGTTCGCCGCCTGATTACTGCCTTTGGCCGCGCGAGTGTATTGTTTTGCGTGAATGTTTTGATGGCACGCTTCAATCGTGCTGTATTGGATGGCAAGCAGATCCCGGCGAAGGGAGCGCCATGCAGCGCGTTTGGAGAACGGTTACCGGCTTTTACCATGTCTGTGCCCGCGGTGCGGGCAAGCAGCTCATCTTTGAGGGCGATGAAGACCGGTGGGAGTTTTTGGAACTGATGCGCGACTGCTGCCGGGAGGAGGGTGTGACGGTTATCGCCTGGTGCCTTATGGGCAATCACGTGCATTTGGTACTTGCAGATTACGAGGACGCGATGAGCGCGGCGATGCACCGGCTGCTTTTGACGTACGCGCGGCGGTTCAATAAGCGCACGGGGCGCACAGGCCATCTGTTCCGGAACCGTTTTGACCGGCGTTCGCTCGATACCGATTGGCAGGTGATGGAGGCTATTCGCTCTGTACACGCTGATCCGCAGGAGGTGGGCGTTAGCCTAATCGAGCGTTATCCCTGGAGCAGCTTTGCGGAGCATCTGCGCGCTTACGACAGTGATGCGGCAGATGCCACGAGGGGATTTTGCGATCCTTCTTGCGTGCTTGAGCTTTTTGGTTCTGCCGAGGCCTTTGCTGCCTATTCGCTTTCGACGCCCGACGGTAGCGAGCCGGCGCTGTGCGATATGAAAGAGACAGAGTGGGAACGCCACGCCTTTGCCGACAAGATGGCGAAGAGCCTCGGGGTTCCGCTCAATGGGGTTAAAACTGCACCGCCGGCGCAGCGCGATACCGTTATTGTTGGATTGAACAATGCCGGCTTTACGGTGCGCCAGATTGAGCGGTATACCGGGATTGGCAAAAGTACCGTCTCTCGTATCGTGCGTGCTTATGCGCGGGTGAAGGCATAGGCTGAGCTCTCGGAATAGAAAATGACCGAACCACTCTTGTCAAGCGATTCGGCCAACAAAAATCTTAAGATTTGGGACAAGTTCTACTGATTATTTTGTCCCTCGAGCATGCCGTCGAGGGTGCGCCAGGCGAGCTCGGCGCACTTGACGCGGGCGGGCATGTGCGAGATGTCCTGGAGCTGGGCGGCTTCGTCCAGGTCTTCCAGGTCCTCCTCGGAGAGCTGCTCGCCGCGGATCATGGCGAGGAAGAGCTCTGCCAGGCGGTGAGCTTCCTCGACGGTCTCGCCGGTGATGAGGTCGGCCATGATGTCGGCACTGGCCTGACTGATGGCGCAGCCGTGGCCGGTAAAGGAGGCCTCCTCGATCACGCCGTTCTCGACGCGCAGCTGCAAGGTGAGCTCGTCGCCGCAGCTGGGGTTGATGCCGTCGTGCTCGTGCGTGGGAGCATCCATCTCGTACTTATAGTCGGGGTGCGAGTTGTGCTCCATAAATGTGGTGGAGGTGTACAGATTACCCATTGAACGTGCTCCAAACGTGATGCAGGCCGGCGATGAACTTGTCGATGTCGGCCTTGTCGTTGTAGAAGGCCACGCTGGCGCGGCAGCAGGCGAGGTTCTCGACGCCCAGCCAGGTGAGCAGCGGCTGTGCACAGTGGTGACCGGCGCGGATGCAGACGCCGTCCATGTCCATGATGCTCGCGACGTCGTGCGGGTGGATGCCCTTGACGTTAAAGCTCACAACGCCGTGGTGGTTGTCCCAATAGATGGAGCCGATGATCTGAACAAAGTCGAGCTGCATGAGTTCGCCCATCAGGTAGTGGACGAGTGCCTGCTCGCGTGCCTGGATGTTTTCGTAGCCAACCGTGTTGACGAGGTAGTCGAGTGCCGCACCCGTGGCGAAGATGCCGGCGGCGTCCTGCGTGCCGGCCTCGAACTTCTCGGGAACGGGCGCCCAGACGGCGTCCTGCTCGGTAACAGAGTCGATCATCTCGCCGCCGGTGAGCATGGGCGGCATGGCGTTGAGCAGGTCCATCTTGCCCCACAGCACGCCGATGCCCATGGGGCCCATAGCCTTGTGTGCGCTAAAGGCAAAGAAGTCGGCGCCCAGGTCGGCCACATCGACCGGCATGTGCGGCAGCGACTGCGCACCGTCGACGACCAGGTAGCCGCCATACTTGTGCACGAGCTTGCCGAGGTTCTTGACTGGGTTCTCGACTCCCAACACGTTGGAGACCTGACCCACGGCCAGAATCTTGGTCTTGGGACCAACCTTGGCAAGAACCTCCTCGGTGGTGAGCTGACCGGTCTTGGTGGGGTAGAGGTAGACGAGCTTGGCGCCGGTCTCGCGGCAGACCTGCTGCCACGGAATCAGGTTGGAATGGTGCTCCATGATGGTGATGACGACCTCGTCGCCCGGCTCGAGGACTGTGGGTGCAAAGCTCTTGGCGACCAGGTTGAGCGACTCGCTCGTGTTGCGGGTGAAGACGACCTCGTTGGCCTGGGCGGCGCCGATGAGGTCGGCGATCTGCTGGCGCACCTTCGCGATAGCCTCAGTGGCCTCGACGGACAGCGAGTACAGGCCGCGCAGGGGGTTGGCGTTCATGCGCTGGTAGAAGTCGCGCTCGGCGTCGAGCACACAGGCAGGACGCTGCGCGGTGGCGGCACTATCGAGGAAGGCGATCTCGGGGTGCTGCTGGAACAGCGGGAACTGCGCCTTGTAGGGATTAGTCTCGATGTCGACGGTAGGCCAGCCGCGCGAGGCCTCGTCGCTGGCGTCGAGCTCCATAGGCTCCGGTGCGGTACAGGTGTCGCATTTAACGTGCTCGGTGTCGATCATGCGAGCTCCTCTTCAAAGTTGTCGATCAGGTTGTTGCCCAGGCGGACGACGGCGGCGCGGGTGCGCTCGTCGGTGGCGGAAAGTGCGGCGTCCTCCAGCTTGGCGCGGACGAACAGGTCCTCGGCGGCGTTTTGGTCAAGGCCGCGGCAGGCGAGGTAGAACAGTTGCTCGTCGCGGACGTGGCCGATGGTGGCTCCGTGGTTGCCGGCGACGTCGTCCTCGTCGCAGAGAATGACGGGAACGGTCTTGTTGTCGACGCCCTTGTTGGCCAAAAGCACCGTCTCGCGCTCGGTGCCGGTTGCACCCTTGCAGCCGTGCACGAGGTCGATGGTGCCGCGGTAGACCTTCTTGGACGTGCCGGTCAGCACGCCGTTGGCGTCGATCTCGCACTCGGTCTTGCGACCGCGGTGGCGCAGCTCGTAGTTAAAGTCGCGCACCTGCTCTCGGGCGCCCAGGTAGTCAGTATCGATGGTGACCTTGGCGGTATCGCCCAGCAGGTCGCCGGCAAGGCCGGTGGCGCTGGCGCCGGCACCCAGGACGGTGTGCTGCACGTTGACGCGCGCGCCCTCGTCCAGGAACAGGCCGGTGTCGTCGAGCGCGATCCAGCTATCGTCGAGCGTCTGCGTGCAGGTCACGTTGACGGTGGCGTACTCGTGGGCGCACACGCGTAGCACGGATCCCACGACGCCTTGGCCGGCAACGGGAGAGTCCAGGGCAATAAGCAGATCGAGCGTCGACTGGGGACGGGCGACGACGTCGATGGCGGCGATGGCCGCGGCTGCATCGACACCGCTCACGCGCACGGTAACCGTGGCGTGCTTGTATGCGGGCACATCGATGACGATGCGCTTGGTGGCGTGGTCGGCCAAGTAGGTGTAGGCAGCCTCGCCCATGCCAGTCTCGAAGGCCTCAGCGGGGGAGAGCTCCTCCTCCAGCTTAATGGCACCGGCCTGGTAGACGGAGGTGGCGGGCACGTCGAGCTCGGTCTCGGGCGTGATGCGGGCGCGGTCGGCGGCATCGCCGGGCGCGGAGGCGCGGCGCTCGGGGAAGCGCTCGGCCAAGGCGTCCATGGCGGCGTCGAACGCGTCTGCCACGCCAGCAAACTGCTCGTCCAAGCCCTCAACCTTAACGGTCTCGGCGGGAGCGGCGGCAAGCTCGTCAGAGAGCTCGAGCTTGGTCTGGTTCATCTTCAGCCAGCCCCATGTGGCAGCCGGCATCGCATTGACCTGCTCAAGGGTGGTAGCAGCGGTGTTCGTGGTCTGGTTCATTATCCGATCGCTCCTTCCATCTCGAGCTTGATCAGGTTGTTCATCTCGACGGCGTACTCCAGCGGCAGCTCCTTGGAAACCGGGTTGGCAAAGCCGTTGACGATCATGGTACGGGCTTCTTCCTCCGAGATACCGCGGCTCATCAGGTAGAACACCTTATCGTCGCCGATACGGCCGATGGTGGCCTCGTGGCCGATGTCGACGTTCTTGGCGCGGATGTCCATGGCCGGAATAGTGTCGGAGCGGCTTTGGTCGTCGAGCATCAGCGACTGGCAGCTCACGGTTGCCTTGGAGCCCTCGGCCTTAGGCGTGGCCACGATGGAGCTGCGGAAGGTCTGGATGCCGCCGCTCTTGGAGATGCCCTTGGTCTCGACGGTTGCCGATGTCTCGGGCGCGTTGAGCACGACTTTGCAGCCGGTGTCGAGGTTCTGGCCGGCGCCGGCAAAGGTGATGCCGGTAAAGCTCGAGCGGGCGCGGCGTCCGTTGAGCACGCTCATGGGGTAGAGGTAGCCCACGTGGCTGCCGAAGGAGCCGCTGATCCACTCGATGTCGCCATCCTCGTCCACGCGCGCACGCTTGGTGTTGAGGTTGTACATGTTCTTGGACCAGTTCTCGATGGTCGAGTAGCGCAGGTGCGCGCGCTTGCCCACAAAGAGCTCGACGGCGCCGGCGTGGAGGTTGGCCACGTTGTACTTGGGCGCGGAGCAGCCCTCGATAAAGTGCAGGTCAGCGTCGTCCTCGACGATGATAAGCGTGTGCTCAAACTGGCCGGCGCCCTTGGCGTTAAGGCGGAAGTAGCTCTGCAGCGGGAAGTCCAACTTGGTGCCCTTGGGCACGTAGACAAACGAGCCGCCCGACCATACGGCGCCGTGCAGGGCCGCAAACTTGTGGTCGGTGGGCGGGATGAGCGTCATAAACTTCTCGTGGATGAGCGGCTCCCACTGCGGGTCGTGCAGGGCCTCCTCGATGCCGGAATAGACGATGCCCATCTTGGACGCCGTGTCCTGCATGTTGTGGTAGACCAGCTCGGAGTCGTACTGCGCGCCGACGCCTGCCAGGTAGCTGCGCTCGGCCTCGGGGATGCCCAGGCGCTCAAAGGTGTTCTTGATGTCGTCGGGCACCGACTCCCAGTCGTGCTTTTGATCGGTGTTGGGTTTGACGTAGGTGACGATGTTGTCCATGTCCAGGCCCTCGATGGAGGGACCCCACGTCGGGTCGGGGAAGCGATTGAAGATCTCGAGGGACTTGAGGCGCAGGTCGAGCATCCACTGCGGCTCGTCCTTTTTGGCGCTGATCTCGCGCACGATGTCGGGCGTGATGCCGGCGTCGAGGCGCTCGAATCCCTCCTCGCCATAGGTGAAGTCGTAGAGGCTGCGGTCGATGTCCGCGACCTCGGTGCGGTTCTTGGTCATTGCGTCGCCCCTTTACGCCTGCTGCTCGGCAGCGGCGGCCTCGGCCTGGGCGCGCTGCTCGGCGGCCTCGCGCTCGAAGGTCTCAAAACCGTTCTTGTCGATCCAGGGGATGAGCGAGGCGTCGTCCTCGCGCACGATGTGGCCCTTGACCATAACGTGGACGCGGTCGACATTCAGGTGCTCCAAGATGCGCGTGTTGTGCGTGATGATGAGCATGGAGCCGTCGCAGCTCTTGCGGTAGGCGTCCATGCCGTGGCTGACGGTGGAAAGCGCGTCGACGTCCAAGCCCGAGTCGGTCTCGTCCAGGATGGCGAGCTTGGGCTGCAGCAGCAGAAGCTGGAGCATCTCGACCTTCTTTTTCTCGCCGCCCGAGAAGCCCACGCCCAGCTCGCGGTTGAGGTAGGCGGTATCCATGTTGAGCTCGGCCGCGAGCTCCTTGACGCGACGGCGGAACTCCTTGCCCTTCATCTCCAGGCCGGGGCGGCCGGCGATGCTGGCGCGCAAAAAGCTCGACAGCGGCACGCCCGGAATCTCGACCGGGGCCTGGAAGCTCAGGAACAGGCCGGTGCGCGAGCGCTTGTCGGTGGTGAGCTCGGTGATGTCCTGGCCGTCAAAGACGATACGGCCGTCGTTGACCGTGTAGACGGGGTCGCCCATGACCAGGTGGCCGAGGGTGGACTTGCCGGCGCCGTTGGGTCCCATCAGCACGTGGGTCTCGCCGGCGGCGACGTTGAGGTTGACGTTGTGGAGGATAGTCTTCTCGTCCACGGAGGCGGTCAGACCTTCGATGGAAAGCAGCGGATTTGCGCTCATGCTGTCCCTCTCTGTATATGGTGTACTCATAGGTGTACTAAACCCTAGGAATCTTCTCGGAATAAAGTTACTATGGGTTCGGCGTTAGTCAAGGGAAAACCCGACTAATCCACTCGACTTTTCAAATTCTGGGACAAAATAACCTGTTGTGTTTGTCCCATTTACTTAAGATTTGGGACAAACAAACCTGGTTATGTTTTCCCAGATGCGATGGGAGGGTAGGTATGCTCATTTCTTCCAAGGGCCGCTATGCCCTCCGGCTGATGATCTATATCGCGGCGCTGGGCGACGCCGAGGGCAAGATTGCCCTGCGCGAGGTTGCCGACCGCGAGCATATCTCACAAAAGTATTTGGAGCAGCTGGTTCGTCCGCTTATGAAGGCGGGCCTGCTTAAGAGCGTGCGCGGCAAGGGCGGCGGCTACATGATGGCCAAGGATCCAGCCGAGGTGCGTGCCGGCGACATCCTGCGCGCCGTCGAGGGCAGCACGGCTCCAGTGGCGTGCGATGGCATCGACAACAGCTGCACTCGCAGCGATTTGTGCTCGACCGTCAAGTTCTGGCGCGGTCTGGACGACGTGATCGAAAAATACGTCGACGGCGTGACGTTGGCCGACTTGGCCGCCGTTCCCGAGATCAACTTTGACATTAAGCTGTAGGTTGAGCGCAATTCCTTAAGATTTCGCGGAGGGTTGTTGCCGTTTACCGAGGGGTTGTTGTGCAACAACGGGCGAGCTGCAATACTTATTTTTATCTTTGCAAACTGAACTTTAACTGCACCAATGCAGGGAGGATCTTATGCAGCCCAAGCATTCTGCTATTGTCGCGGGCCTGACGTTGGCGCTTTCGTTTGGCGCCGTTTCCGCGCCGGCACCCGCCGCTGCCGAGGAGCCCACGCCGGGCGTTGCCTCGGATGCCACCGATATCGATAAGGGTTTCTACACCCAGCAGTCCTTCTCGGGCGTGCTGAGGTCGGTCCAGGGCGTTTCGTTTGTCAACGTGACTCCCGAGATGAAGTACTTTACCAAGTACGAGAGCCATGGTAACTACAACCAGGGATTTTCGTATGGTGACGGCTATAACGCACTGGGTTACTATCAGTTTGATCGCCGCTGGTCGCTCATTCCGTTTATGAAGCAGGTTTACAACTACGATTCTGCCAAGTACAGCATGCTCAAGGATGCGATTGATCGCGGCAGCGAGATTTCCAACACGAGCAATGCCATGTACGAGAACGGCCAGCTCACCGAGTTGGGCCGTATTGCGCAGGAGGCCTTCCAGGGTGCTTACAACACCGATCCTGTTGAGTTCTCAGCACTTCAAGATGCTTATGCGTACAACTCGTACTATGCGGTGACCGAGGCGTGGCTCAAGAGCGGCCTGGGTATTGATATTTCGGGCCGCGCTGACTGCGTCAAGGGCATGGTGTGGAGCATTACCAACATGTGCGGCACTGGTGGCTGCAGGGACTTTTTCCGCTGGGCGAATCTTTCCAACGATATGTCCGATCGCGAGTTTGTGACGGCGCTTTCCAACAGCGTGGTCAATAACGTGGCGACCAAGTATTCGAGCCAACCCCAGTATCATGAGGGCTGGAAGAACCGCTACCGCAACGAGCTAAAGGACTGCTTGGTTTATATCGCTGAGGACGAGGCTGCCGCCGCGACGCCCGTGCAGCCCGAGCCCACACCGGCGCCCTCGCCGACACCTGATTCGAATGACGACTCGAGTGACGATGCCAACGATGACAGGATGGATGCGCCCTCGACCGATGCTGACGGTAATGGCTCTGCTGGTGGCACTACCAACGACGGCTCTACCTCGAACGGCTCCGATTCGAACGGCTCTGCTGCGGGCGATTCGCCTTCAAGCTCTGCCGGCAATACGGACAGCGACGCTTCTGGTTCGACCGGCGCTGACACCTCTAACTCATCTACCGGCTCTAACAACGGCTCCGGCTCTGACGCAACCCCTGATTCCGATGCTTCCAAGGACGACTCGAATAAAGCGCCGGACGCTCCCGTTGCTTCGCCGGACAAGAAGCCCTCTTTCTCCGAGCAGCTTGGTTCTACGCTGGGTTCTTCGCTGATGGCTGGCGTCAATAACGGCTCGGCCCAGAACAAGGACAACTCTGATCAGGTTTCCACGGAAAAGACCGAGGCCTCAAAGGGCGACTCCAAGGACAAGGCTTCCGAGAAGACCGAATCCGATAAGGGTTCTAGCTCTGAGGAGAAGGGCGACAAGTCCGAACAGAAGAAGGACGAGAGCAAGACCGAGGGCGAAAAGAAACAGCCCGAAGACGACGACAAGAGCGGTGCTGACAACCAGGCCCAAGAGCAAAATGACTCCAAGACGGTGACCACTACAACCACGACGACTACAACGACCAAGTCATCTGGCGGTAACATGCCCAAGACGGGCGACCTTATCGTTATGGCGAGCCTTGCCAGTGCAAGCTTGGCCACACTGGGCACTACGTCTATCGTAAGTGGTAAGCATAAGCTCGATCAGCAGAAGAAAGCTTCTGGGGAGGACGGCTCGGAGGAGTAGCCTCTCGGTTGCCAGATAACTAAAGAGTTGGGACGGGGTCCGGTGCGAATGCATCGGGCCCCGTTTTGTTGTGCAACGATTAGTTATGCCCCCTCATACCTCTTGTTGCTACCGTTGCCCGATATGTTCGCGCGGCGACATCGGTACATGCGATGCGGTCATTACAATTGGCATCGTGCTGCGATTTAGGGGGAACGTTTTGGTGTCTGAACAGGCAAATGTTGATTGTGCTGCTGGCTTTGGCGTGCGCTTGATCGGCTGTGCCGACGATGCGGTTTTGCCCATTGGCATACACGACTATGCGGAGGCACTTGGTTGCTGCGTGCTGGTTGACAAGACCATGTTTATTGCCGATGTGTTGGACTGCGACGCGTCCGTTGTGGTGTGCTGTCGACCCGAGGGTTTTGGCAAGAGCATGAACTTGTCGATGCTCAGGGCTTTTCTGGAGCGTCCAGCGGTCGGTCGCGCTGGTCAGCGTTTGTTTGCCGATGCTCAGATTTGGGATGCAGACGGCGGGCGCTATCGGGATGAGTACGCTTGCTATCCGGTGATATCGCTGGACTTTTCTAGCGCTGCGAGGCGTGGCCCCGCTGTTGCCGGCGCCGTGCGCGATGCCCTTTCGGGCGAGTGCGCTCGATTGTTGGCGCTCTTGGAGGCTCCGGATTTAGCTCGAGATAAGGTGCGTCACATCGAACGCGTCGCGCGTGGCGTGGCGAGCGCGGACGAGGTTGACTCGGTGCTCGGTGTGCTCATAGAGCTGCTGGAGATTGCCTGCGATGAGCAGGTTGTATTGCTCGTTGATGGGTACGATACGGCGTGGTCTCGCCGTGCGAGCGCGAGGGACGCTTCCGACGCCGATCCGGCAGAACTACTTGACCGTGTGCTGTTTGACGCCATTGCTGCCGCGGGTCATTCGCTACGCTTTGCTTGTCTGATGGGGGAGTGTCCCGGCCCTGCTGAAGCGGCGCTTTCTTCGCGCGGCTGCTCGTATTGTCTGACGACGCCGCTGTCGGCGTGGTGTGACCGATGTTTCGGTTTTTCGGATGCTGAGGTCGAAGCTCTTTTGAATCATGCTGGGCACGAGGAATACCTTGATGATGCGCGTGAATGGCTCGAGGGATATCGGTTTGGTAGGGCCTATTGCTCGAGTCCAGCGCGTGTGATCGGTTTTCTGGACCGAGGCTGCACGGCGCCTATGCGCGCCGATCTGTATGGGTATGCGGATTGCCTGAGTAGGGTAATTGCCGGGTGGAATCTCGACCGCCTTTCGGTCTTATTTGATTTGCTCGAGGCCCATGGGTGCGCTGAGGTCCCGCTTTGTTTGGGCACTGCAGAGCCAGATGTCTCGCCTGATGATGGCCTGTGGACGGCGCTGTATCTGTCAGGTTTCCTGACGACAGATATGACTGAGGAGCCAGAACATGGCAATCGCCTCCGTGCCTTGCGGTTGCCCAATAACGAGCTTCGCCAGGCCTTGCGTCTAGTGATTGTTGAGTGGTTTGAGTGCGCTGCCGAAGACATTCGAGACGTTGATGCGTTTCGCGACGGGCTGTGCCGTGGGAACGAGGATACCGTGAGGCGGGCGCTAAGCCGCATCCTGAGAGATGCGGGAATCGGTAAGACCGACCCAGATACGCCGCTGCTATATCATCTGCTCTTGCAGGGGCTCTGCTTTGGCTTGCCGGGCTATGCCAATCCTGCCTCGAGGCGAAAGTGTGGCGCGGGTCGCTGGGACATCCAAGTTTTCCCTACGGGTGCTGTGTTTGACGTAGCAGACACGATTGGCATGCTGGACGAGCGCCCGCTGATAACGATTAACTTAATGTATGACCCCGATGTGGATGCGCTGGGTCTGGAATTGCTGGCCGTGCAGTCGCTACTCGACATAGAGCGCGGCGGCATCGACGAAATCCGTGTACCGCGCCCCGGCGTGGGTCGCATGCGCTGGGGGTTCGGTTTTGATGGGCAGCATGTGGCTACGGTGTGCCAGCGGCTTTAAGCGCCGAGGTGTTTCCGGCTTCCGTTACTCGGTGTCCTTCATGGGCGGCATGGGCTTCCAGTCGGGGTCCTTGATGATCTTGCGTGCGTCCTTCATGCCACGGCGCAGCGCCGGAATACCGGTCTTAAAGCACTTGTCGACCGCGGCCAGGCGAATGAACTCCTTGCAGAAGGTCGCGACGTTGCCCAGACGGAACAGCACGGGGTGATAGTCGCCGTAAATCTGCATGTAGCGGGCCAGATAACCGCGGTTGCGCATGATGTAGTAACGGTTGGTGTCGCTCGTAGAGTTGAGCTGGCGCTTGCCGGCGATATCCCAGTTAGAGACGGCGCGGGCGCGCTTGAGCACCACGTCGGCGACCACGGCGGCGGGGAAGTGTTGGCTGGCTACGTAGCCGTAGCAGGCATCGTCGCCGTAGATAAAGAAGCGCGCATCGGGCAGGCCGATCTTGTCGACTACGCGGCGTGAGAACATGCCGCCCTCAAAGCACAGCTGGTTCATGGCGCGGTAGCCCTCGGGTCCCAAGTCCCACTTGGCGACAGGGTTGGGAATGCCGAGCGAAAGGATGAGTTGGTACTGCCAAAAGAAGGCGCCGCCGTCAAAGTCCAGGCGCGAACCCTGGATGACATCGTAGCGGTCGGTCCATTTGGCCAAGTGCTCGATGCCTTCGGGGATGACGAGCACGTCGTCGTCCATCACCCAGAACCACTGGGCGCCCAGGTCGTAGGCGCATTTAGTGCCGGCGGAGAAGCCGCCCGCACCGCCGCCGTTTTCGAGCTGCGGGGCGTAGATGACACGGTCGGTGCCGCCCTGCGCGTCGGGCTGCTCGGTGTCGATGCCCCACAGGTTGGCCAGGCGCTCGTTGAATGCGGTGCACATGGCCTCGGTCTCGCGCGAATTCTCGTTATCGACAATCACGATGCGCCAGGGCGTTGCCGTGAGCTCGGTCATAGAGTCGAACAAGTTGGCCAGGAGTTCCTGGCGCTTGTACGTAACGACGACGATGGCGAGCTTATCGATGGGAGCGGGAAGGGTTGAAGGCATGGGGCAATATATCCTTTCACGCGCGGCGGGCGAGCGCTGCACGGAAGCTATCGAATACGTCCTTGGGACTGTCCTATTGTAAAGGCTCGGCGCACCTTAGCGGCAAGCTTTGAATAAAACGCAGGAACCTGCCATGGGCCCGCCGCATGACGTGGGGCTGCTTTGCCCGCAAGAGGCTCCATAGATTATATAAACGCCCGCTGGCGCGCTGACCCTTTGATACCATGAAACGACAGGTATTTCCTAAGGAGCACATTTGTCTACTAACGTCTCTTGCAGCCCTGTTCTGTCGCTGCTTATTCCCATTTACAATGTTCAGCGCTACCTGCGCGAGTGCCTCGATTCCGCCCTGGCGCAGACGCTCAAGGATATTGAGATCATCTGCATTAACGACGGGTCGACCGACAACTCGCCGGCGATTATCCGCGAGTATATGGAGCGCGATGGGCGCGTCAAGATGATCGACAAGGCCAACAGCGGCTACGGCGACTCGATGAACCACGGCCTGGAGATGGCGCGTGGCAAGTACGTTGGCATCTTGGAGTCCGATGACTTTATGGCGTCCGACGCACTCGAAAAGCTTGTCTCGGCCGCCGATAGCAATAATGCCGACTTTGCGAAGGCGAACTTTGATTTCTACTGGTCTAAGCCCGAGGAGCGCCGTTCACTGCACGAGATGTTTAGACCTCAGGATTGCGGCAAGCCGGTGCACCCGAGCGATACGACGCAGTTCTTTAAGCAAAAGCCGTCGATTTGGTCGGCCGTGTACCGTCGTGATTTTCTTGAGCGCAACGGCATTAAGTTCCTGCCGACTCCGGGGGCATCCTTTCAGGACACGTCATTCGCCTTTAAGGTGATCGCGTGTGCCGATAAGGCTGTTTACCTGCATGATGCCGTGTTGTCGTATCGCCAGGACAACGAGAGTTCCTCGGTCAATTCTTCGGCTAAGGTCTTTTGCGTCAATTCCGAGTATGCCGAGATTGAGCGTTGGATTCGAGAGGATTATGCCCGCGACCACGCAAGTGATGACGTCGCGCGCATGCTCAAGTTCAATCAGCTCATTAAGTACGATTCGTACATGTGGAACTACGTGCGCCTGGCGCCCAAGTTCTATAAGGAGTTCCTGGTGCAGATGGCCAAGGAATTTCAGGCGGCCTTGGACGCCGGGGACTTTTCGCTTGACGACCTCAAGCCGTGGAAGCGCGCAAATCTCGCTGCCATCCTCAAAGATCCTGAGGGCTGGGTTGACGAGCATCCGAGTTTTGCGACGGATGGTGCCTTGGGGCGTGCTAAGTATTACGCCTCGGTTGGAGGCCCAGGCGTGGTTGCCGCCTTCCTCATCGAATCGCTGAGGGGGTAGGTCGGCATGGGAGAGGCCTCGTGTCCTAAAGCTACCATTGTCGTCCCCGTTTACAACTCTGCGCGCTCCATTCAGCGATGCCTCGATTCGCTGTTGGCCCAGTCCGAGCGCTCGATTCAGGTTGTCTGCGTCAACGACGGTTCGACTGATGATTCGTTGAACGTGTTGCGCCAGATCGCGCAGGCCGACGATCGCGTACTGGTGATTGACCAGGAAAACGCGGGCGTCTCATGCGCTCGAAATGCCGGTATCGATGCCGCCGAGGGTGAGACCGTCTTTTTTGTGGACGCCGACGATTACATCGATGCCCAGACGGTCAAGCGCGTGCTGCATGCCATGGAGTCTGCAGATGCCGAGGCCGCCGTCTTTGGCGGCGTCTGTGAACCTGCTGATGCTGCCCCCAAACGCATCCAGCAACTCATGAGCCCCAAAGCTGGTACCTTCGGCGCCCGTGATCCCCAACTGCTGTTCCATTCGAATGCGCAGCCCTATGCCTGCCGCGCGGCTTTTTCGCGCGAGCTGCTCAATCGCGAAGGTATTCGCTTCGCCCCCGGTTTGGCTTTGGGCGAGGACGTCGTCTTCCAATTTGCGGCTTATGCGCTTGCCCGCAAGACCGTCGTCATGCCGGACAAGTTCTACCACTACGTGATGGAGAGTGAATCGGCGACGCACGAGTTCAACAGTGCCGAGGCTCGCGCCAAAAAGCTTGACGCCCACATGAGGATGCTCGAGGAGGTCTTGGAGGACTGGGCGGCCTACGGTCTTTTGGACCTGTGCCCCGGCGAGCTGATAACTTGGTTTTTGGACCTAATTGTGTTCGACCTGGCGCGCTTGGATGCCGATGACTTCCATCACGTGGTGGCTCGCGTCAACATGGACCTTACGACGTTTTTGGGAACGGAGTGGGCGGATATGCCTGCTAAGGGCGCCGTTTGCCGTGTTGCCCAGAAGCTCGTTGCGGCGACCTCGGGCGTTTCGATGGCAGACGCCACGCTGTTCTATCTTTCGACTCGCGGTCTCAAAGCCTGCCTGGAGCGCTTTATCTAATTCCAAGCGCTGCCGCCCGCCGCAACTCGGCTGCTAAAATAACCCTGTTACACGCTATCCAACAGGAGGTTCTCTTGCAGAACTCTGATACCCCTAAAGTTTCGCTGCTTGTTCCCATCTGCAATGTTGAGCGCTACCTGCGCGAGTGCCTCGATTCCGCCGTTGCGCAGACGCTCAAGGACATCGAGATTATCTGTATCAATGACGGCTCAACCGATAGCTCGCCAGATATCATCCGCGAGTACATGGAGCGCGACTCCCGTGTAAAGATGATCGACAAGGCCAACAGCGGCTACGGCGACTCGATGAACCGCGGCCTGGAGATGGCGCGCGGCGAGTACGTGGGCATCCTTGAGTCCGACGACTTTATGTTTGAGGATTCGCTCCAAAAGCTGGTCGCCAAGGCCGATGCTGAGCATGCCGATGTGGTGAAGGGCGACTTTTACCTGTATTGGTCCACGCCCAGCGAGCGCCGTGAGCTGTTTGGGATCATCGACGAGCATATGACGGGCGCCGCGTATCGCCCTGTCGATCGCCCGGGCATCTTCTACCGCAAACCCTCCATTTGGTCGGCTATCTATCGGCGCGAGTTCCTCAACGACAATCAGATTCGGTTCCTTCCCACGCCGGGTGCCTCGTATCAGGATGCAGGCTTTAACTTTAAGGTTTGGGCTTGCGCCGAGCGCGCCGCGTTTATTGCGGACCCCATTTTGTGCTATCGCCAAGATAACGAGAAGAGCTCCGTTAATTCGCCCAACAAGGTGTTTTGCGTTTGCGACGAATATGCCGAGATGCAGCGCTTTTTGGACGATCGTCCCGAGCTCAAGGCTCAGCTCCAGGGCATTTTAATGCGCATGAAGGTCGATACGTACCGTTGGAATGATGAGCGCCTGGTCGATGAGCTGCGTGGGCAGTTTTGGGAGAAGGCTTCACCCGAGCTCAAGGCCGACTGGGATGCCGGTCGCTTTGACCTGTCGCTGTTTGATCCACGCGGCGAGACCGATTTGCGCCTGATGGTCAAGTCGCCCCGCGCCTATATCGATTCGCGCTTTGACTTTAAGAAGCCGGGCAAGCTCAATACGTTTAAGCATTACTTTAAGATTGGCGGCCTGCCGCTGGTCAAGCGCGTGCTGACGTATCAGCGCACCTACGGCGACAACCCGCACCCCGATGACGTTCCGGCCGCACAGTAGGAGCGAGTGACTATGGCTACCCCCAAGATTTCCGTTGTCGTTCCCATCTATAAAGTGGAGGAGTGTCTGGCCTGGTGCTTGGACTCCCTGCTTGCGCAGGACATGCCCGATTGGGAAGGCGTGCTGGTTAACGATGGCTCGCCGGACGGTTCGCGCGATATTGCGGCTGCCTATTGCGAAAAGGACGCGCGCTTTACGCTGGTCGATAAGCTCAACGGCGGCCTGTCGAGTGCACGTAATGCAGGCATCGCCGCGTCCACGGCGCCTATCGTCGCGTTCTTGGATTCCGACGACCGATTTACGCCCGATGCGTGCCGTGTGATCGTAGATGCCTTTGAGCGCGAAGGCTGCGACGTTTTGACCTTTGGCGCGAACCCGTATCCGCTGGAGGCGGGGTATCCGTGGCTTAACTATGTGCTGAGCCCGCGCGATGTGTCGTTTGAAGGCTATAACTCTGACTTGCTGTTTAAGGAAGCATCTCGCCCCTTTGCATGGCGCACCGCCTGCAAGCGTGAGTTTTTGCTGGGCAACGGGATCGTGTTCGACGAAACCGTTAAGTACGGCGAGGACCAGGTCTTCGATTTTGCCGTGTACGGTCGTTCGCACAAGACCGCGCTTATCTCGAACAAGCTGTATGACTACCGCGTGGCGCGCAAGGGTTCGCTCATGGACACCATGCGCTACGACGACGAGACACGTCTGCTGGAGCACGTGAAGATTTACTCCGCGGTGCTGGCTGACTGGCAGCGCGACGGTCTCGATGCTCAGCACGCCGATGACCTGGCATATTTCCTGTGCGATCTTGTGCTGTACGATGCGCTCAGGCTTCTGGGTACGGGCTGCGGCAAGGTGTTTGCTGCCGTTGCCACAGCGCTTGCCGGTTCTGCCGTGGGCAACGATGCCGCGCTCGCGCAATGTGCCCCGTCTGTTGCCGCTATGGTGCGTGCGGCGCTTGCCAGCAAGGCCCCCAATGCCCGTGCGTGCAAAAAGCTCATGTTCGATTACGACGTCTTGAGGTTTGGGCGCCTGGGTGCCTGCAAACGCATGGCAGCGAACGCCCTGGGAAAGCGAGAAGTGTAGATGAGTATCAAGCGTTTGGCACTTTGCCGCAGTCAGGGCCGTCTGTTTGTGCTGCTTCGTTTTGCCGGTCAGGATGTCGCCGCGCTTATTGAGCGGGATGGTTCTCAAGCGTTTGCCCATGCGACGACGAGCGGTTCTTGTGTGCCGTCGCTGGTGTTCCCGGTCGATCATGGCCGTGTGCTGGCGCTTTGCCCTTCCGTTTCCGATTACGAGCGCGAGCTCGCCGTCTTGGTGCTTCCGTTTTTGGATGGCTCGTTGATGGATGTCGTTTTTGCATCCGGTGGCCAAAGGTTGGGCTCCATTTGCCTCGATAGCCGCGTGGCCAAGCTGGAATCCAAGATTAACTACAAAGCAAAGCCTGCGCTGTGCGCGCTTATCCGCGATGCGCAGCGTGGCGAATGCTGCGGCCGCTACGAGATCGATGCTGTCCGTTATCTTCCGGCCGATTCGGGCGCCGTGTGGCGCTATGAGGTCACATGGGCGGGAGACCCCCAGTGCGCGCCCCAGCTTGAGATACTTGATACGCATATGAATGCCATCGATGTCACGGTTCATATGTTTGAGTCGCAGGTCGACGTGCCTCAGCAGAACGGATGCTGCGTCAATAAAACGTATCTGAGCGTGGAGATGCCCGAGGACATTCGAGATTTTGTCGCGATTGCAACTGATCCTGCGGGCCAGATCCAGAGTGGTTTTTGTGCCATGGATGGCCGCCTGTATAACGGCATGGTCGACGACAGCTGGAATCGCATGAAGGATGCACGTGCGGACGACGCTGCCTATCGCCGTTGGTTTGAGCAACATCGCGCAAAGCCGTGCGATTTGGCGTGCCAGCGTGTCGCTTCGGCGGCCTTTGCCTATAGACCGCTCGTGAGCATTGTGGTGCCGTGCTACAAGACTGATCGGGTCTACCTGCGCGAGCTGCTGGACTCGGTGCTAGCTCAGAGCTATGACAACTGGGAATTGCTGCTTATGGACGCCTCGCCCGAATGGGATGCGGTGGCCAATCTTGCGGCTGCCGCCAATGACGAGCGGGTTCGTCGTATTGAGCTGCCTGGCAACGGCGGCATTGTGCTCAACACCAACGCTGGTATTCAGCAGGCGACTGGAGACTACATCGCGTTCTTGGACCATGACGACATTCTGGAACTGGACGCGTTATTCCAGTATGTTTCCGCGCTGAACAAGGCTGCCGAGGACGAGCGTCCCCAGGTCCTGTTCTGCGACGAGGACATGTTCCAGAAAGCAGGGGAGTGGGGCCAGCCGGTCTTTAAGACGCAGATCAACGTCGACCTGCTCTATAGCCATAACTGCGTGACGCATTTCCTGATGGTGGAGAAGGCGCTCATCGATCACATTGGCATGTCGCCAGAAGATGTTGCGGGCGCCCAGGATTACGACCTGACGCTCCGCTGCCTTGCGCCGGGCGCACGTTTTGAGCATGTTGCGCACGTGTTGTATCACTGGCGCGTGCACCCCGGTTCCACCGCCGACGGTTCTGCCGATAGCAAGCCGTATGCTATTGAAGCTGGGCGCCTTGCGCTGCAGCGCCACTTTAACGCGCTGGGCATTTGCGGAACAGTTGAGGAGACCGAGACGCCGTTTGTCTATCGCATGCGCTATGCGCTGCCGGAGCCTGCGCCGCTGGTGAGCATTGTGATCCCCACCAAGGATCACGTTGAGACGCTCGATGCCTGTGTGACGTCGATCGCCCAGAAAGCCACGTATGCCAACTACGAGATCGTCTTGGTGGAGAACAACAGTGAAGCCCCGGAGACGTTTGCGTATTACGAAACCCTGTCAGAGCGCGTGGCTGCGGCATCCGAAGGCAAGGGCATCGCGCGCGTTGTGTACTGGCCGGGAGAGTTTAATTATTCGAAAATTATTAACTTTGGCGTTGAGCATGCCAAGGGCGATTACCTGCTGCTGCTGAACAACGACACCGAGGTCATTAGTCCCGACTTTATTGAAGAGATGATGGGCTATCTGCAGCGTCCCGATGCGGGCGTGGTGGGCGCCAAGCTCTATTTTGCCGATCATCTGGTGCAACATGCCGGCATTGTGGTTGGCGTGCGCGGCGCACTTGCCCATTCCAACCAGGACTTCTCGGCAAAGCGCGAGGGCTATCTTGCCCGCGCTGTACGCCCCGGTAACTTTAGCGCCGTAACGGGTGCCTGCCAGATGGTCCGACGCGACGTATTTGAGCGCGTCGGCGGCTACAACGAGGAATTCGCCGTTGGATTTAACGACGCAGACTTTTGCCTGCGCGTATGGGAGGCGGGCTACCGCACCATCTATACGCCCTATGCCGAGCTGTATCACTACGAGTTCACCTCGCGCGGCAGGGAAGAGGCCAACGAGGAAAAACTGCGCCGCTGGAAGCGCGAGCAAGCGCTGTTCATGCAGCGCTGGCCTGAGTTCTTCTTGACGGGCGATCCATGGTTGGGGCCGAACTTATCCGCTGAGAGCGAGTACTTCTCGCTTTAGACAATGGATTTTAGGAAGTCCTTAACTTTCTTTCGCTATGAGCTTGGAAGAAAGTAACGTTGGACTGTCCGTTAAGACAAATTACGAAAGCTCGATACTTCCGCGATACGTTTATACAGACTTATACAACTGGATATAATCGGATATAGTCTACGATAAACTTTTAAAGCTAAGATTGACCAATAATCGATTCCCTAGAAAGGCAAACAAGTGGAGGTAGCGCTCTCTATGGGCGATAGCTTTGTCGCGACTGGTTTGACCATAGAGGACAATCTTCTGTCGAGAGCCGCTAAGGCCGCTAAGGGCTATGTCTATCTGGTGCAACTGGTCGGTTATTCCATTTGGTAGCGCGCCAACTTGCATCGTGCCAAAAGTGCCATTGTGAGCGAGCACGATGTTGCCGAAGGCGTTGCGCTGGCAGAGGCTCGTTTTCACGATGTTGTTCACGAGCCCGTGATTTCTGGACTGGGGCCTAACGATATCAAATACCTTTGGCGATGTGCGAGGACAAACGACAGTCCAAATCATCCGAGATTGCTAGGCGCATGGGTAAAAAGACCAATGAGGTCAGCTCCATTAGGGCAAAATTGCTACAAAGAGAGGTTATTCAGGCGCCACAGAGGGGCTACGTGCAGTTTGCCGGACCTAGATATCTAGCTGCGAGAGAATGCCGACGAAATTCTCGAACGGTTCTAGGTCGAGTTGTTATTAGGTTTTGATTGGCTCTGTTAGACCAGGATTGACATTCTGCCCAGCCATCTTCTTTCAATTGCAAAATAATCGCCCCCTTGCCGGGTTTGAATCCGGCAAGGGGGCGATGTGCTCAGGATCGCCGGAGGCCCAGCTCCCGGGCGGCACATACGAGAGCACGCGGGACGCCCTGGAGGTCGCCCCGCAGCCCTTCTGGGATTATTGGGAGGGGCGACGACTCGTCCGTGTGAATCTTGGTCTAACAGAGACTAAACAAATAGCTGAATAAAAGCGCTGAGCCCATTGCAAAAACAACGCTGGCTAGTGTTCCCAGAAGATATACTTCAGCAAATCCCTGGTTGTTCTCAATCTCCTTGAACCGAGCGATACTCTTTGCTGTAAAAACAAATGCGATCGCCGAATATTGAGCTAGTAACGATAAAGCGACCACTATCAGTCTCTCAAAAATTCCAATCCACTTTCCTGAATGAACGGTATCGCCTTTTTCATCGCTATTTTGTCCTCTTGCAGATTCAAGCATTTTCGAAACGGCTATCCCCGCAGGACGGCAGACCGCAACAAAGCTTCCCGTCCAAGCAAGTTCGACTGAATGAACTTGGATTAATTCCACTGTGAAGCCTCTCGTCCTTGCGTAAAATAATAGGAAGAAATCGAGCGCAGTCAAAATTAGAACGTGAGCTATCTGGTCAATAGCAAAACGAGCAATTGGCGATCGTCCGCCTTTACACAAATAGAGCCTCGCTGGACCATCCATAAAATAATGCGAGGCTATCAGCACCCCAAAGATAATTAAGTTCTGCAAACATCCAATTTCGTAAATCGCGTTAACAATCAAGCTAATTCCGACACAGTAAATCACGCAGTGCAGAACCAGTACTTTATTATCGGTCTCTTTTTGAACAGCCATCCCTGTGGACTGTAGATAGAAATCAAAGATGCAATGAGCGATGAGCACAATTCCTAGAGTCAGCATTTTTCTGCACCCTCCCTGCTCAAAACGTATACAGCAAGTGCAGCTTGCTCTCTCTCCAGTTGGATGCTCGCATTCCGCATGCTTTTTTCGATTCCCTGGCGTGACGCGCCCGTCGCAATCTCAAGCAGCCCAGGAATCCCCATAAGGCTCTTTTCAAGCTCCACCTGCACCGCGTCGAAAGGCTTTTCCATGCTGGTTATTCTTGGTTCGATATCATTTTGAAAATCGAGTCCCGTATTCGCCAGCCGTTGAGCTATTGCCTCTTTGTAGCGATTGGCTTGTCCTGGTTTTCTCGCCCACAAATCAAATATTAAAGGGCAAGTCAACTCAACGATTTCGCACGTTCTCTTCTGAGGCTTGTTTCGTCTCTCGATTATCCCAATGCTGCTAGCTGTTGCAGCTTCATATAAATTTGAGCACCCTTTTTCGTCAAATATTTTGAGCGATTTAAATCTATCCTTCTCTGCGGCGTCGATCGCAGCCCGAGCCCGATGATAGGCCGTTCCATCTTGCTCAGTTGAAAGAGAGGATTCCGTTCGAGTCGTCCAGGAGCCAATCCCTATCCCCCCGCGCAACTCAACCGTTTGCACGAGAATCCGTAAATAACGATAGGCAAGAAATGCGCTAGGGAGGTCTCGAAACATACCCTGAATCTCATCCCCCGCGCTAAACATGAGCGGCTTTTCCAACGAGTCGTAGAACAAAGCGTTCGCACAATTCAACGCTCCAAGAAGGTCATCTTGAGCGCTCTGCCTCTGAGCCTCGTTTAGCTTTCTCGATTGCTTTATGTCCAGCATCAGCACTGAATAATCCGTCATCTGTCGCTCCTCAATTGCTACTTTTTACGCATTATAACAACTGTTTTCGTTGCTAGACACCAAAAGCAACCCTTTTAGTTGCATGAGACATAATGCAACTGTTTTCGTTGCTATATACCAAACGCAACCCTTTTAGTTGCATGAGACAAAATGCAACGGTTTTCGTTGTCTGATGCCAAACGCAACTCTTATTAAGTAGTTGTTAGCTTTCTCACATACATTCATTTACAACAGGCATCTACGAATTCAGCCGTCTCATATATTCCTTATAAGGCATGAGAAAATGAACGCGATACATCGTATTCAGCGCTAAAAGAGACGAAATGGACATTGACGCAATATCTAAAAAACTAAGGCTCTGTTAGACCAGTATCGACATTCAGCCCAATCGTATTTTGAAAATGCAAAGTTATCGCCCCCTTGCAGGGTTTGAATCCGGCAGGGGGGCGATGTGCTCAAGATCGGTCGGGTTAATCGTGAAGGGTCTACCGTTTCAAGTCGATTGCCGGCGCCTTTACCTTCATCTCGAACAGCATCCCGCCTTCCCGGACGAGCGCCCTGAGGAACGCGTTGACGGCGGTGGACATGGACAGGCCGAGCTCGTCAAGGATGACGGTGGCCTCCCTCTTGACCTCCGGGTCGACCCGGATCGTCGTGGCCGGTATGTTCGACGGCATGGCTGCACCCCTCCTCGTATATCGCGGTGCGACCATTCTACCGTCTCTACGATGCCGATGCGGCATCGCGAACAACCCCTTCGCGCGGTTGCCCTTGCCCTTGAACGACTCGGGGAAGTGGATCTCATCGAGCTCGCCGCCGCAGCCCCGCCCGACCCTGAATGGGGGCAGTGGGCCGAGAGGCACTCGATCAGCCTATGGCGCATGGTGTAGGCGGTCTTGAGGCAGACGCGGCTGCGCTCGACCTCGTAGGCGGAGCCGGCCGCGTCGTCGAACGCCGCCGTGCGGATTACGCCCCTGACGGACTCAATCGCGCGGCGGCGCTCGGTCCCGCTCAGCTTCGCCATGTCCCGTTTGAAGGCGATTACCAGGTCCTCGGCGTTCATGCTGCCCCGCGGTCTACGAGGCTAACGATATGGCGCCGTGAGGACAGATGTGTGTCAATCCTGGTCTAACAGAGCTTTTTAATTGACGCGCTCATATAAATCTTTTCTGCATACTCGACTGCTTCTGCAGCCTCTGCGGCGCTCCGTCATTGGTAAAACGACCTGACAGGGAGGGGAATTTGATGTCATAGCTGGCGTCTTCATCGGAGGATAAGATTGCTTGATAGCTATATGTTTTCATCTCTAGTCATCTCAGGCTATTATAAATATATCCGTTGGCAGCTTTTACGATTTCCGGTACGTTCCAATCGGAATCATTTTTTGGTAGTTGATAGACATGACTTCTGCTTCGTATGTGCATTCAGTATCTTTGCACTGGATAAAATCAACTGCATCTAATTTAGCTAGATCGGGAAGCGATATTGCATGGTGCTAAGCTTGACACAGAAAGAAACATATCGGGAGACGCTGGCTAATCTCGTTGTCAAGCAAAACAATGGCGCCTCCATTGTTTCCGCAAAGAAGGAGCTGGAAGCGCTATCGACTTCTCTCGTCCCGCGAATGCTTTACCGCTATCGACCTCCAAGTGAATACGCTTTTGCCGATCTAGAAAACGCGACTGTTACATTTTCTCATCCAAAGGTTTTCAGCGATCAGTGCGACTCGGTACCGATTTATAACTGGAATGGTATAGATGAAATCGAAAGTAATCTCAATGATGATGAACAAGCGTTAAAGATAATAAATCAAATTGATTTTAGACGACTTGCGTTTGTTTTAGGGGTTCTGGGGGCTCCTTTTAATCCAGCAAGAATAGATGAGTTCGAGATACTATCCGATGAGGGAAAAGTTAGCCTTTTTCGCTCGGCTGTTAAAAATTTGCGCTTATTTGTTGGAGGATTTGTTGCCCCAGTTCATCAGAATAGCTGCCGAAATTGTTGTCGCATTTTGTGCCTAACGGACAATCCTAGCGATTCGAATATGTGGAATGTATATTCCGAAAGCCAAGCGGGTTTCGTTCTTGCTTACGACAGAGAAGCTATTCGCAATTGCAACATAGCTAACGGAATGCGCACTGAATTATTACCAATTTTATATGATGACGAACCATTTAATTGCGACCCTCAAATTGCTTGGACTGCTGCTAGGATGCTTGGTCTTAATGTGAGCAGTGATGACATGCTTAGTGATCTACGGGCAATTTACAGAGAGGGCAGTGTGTTTGAGCGGGAGAACGAATATCGTGCCCGTCTTGTACCAGAGCCAGATGAGCTTGAGATGAATTATGTACAACGCCCATGCAAGCCGTTGCGAGTTATTCTTGGGAGCAGGATGACTCAAGAGGATAAAGAGCTTTGCATTTGCGCGGCGAATAAACTGGATATTCCTGTAGATGAACAGTGCTAGTTATCCGTTAATAGTGCCGTATAGTCAATTATTTGTCAGCTGAATCGGGCGTCAGTAGACTCCTGAGCTGGCGATGGCTATATCTACGGGGCATTTCGAAAGATAATTTGATGTAATTTACGTTAACGGGAGTTGTTTGTCTATGACTTTATCTTTATCAAATTGGGATTACTACTTGGTTCTTGAAAGAGAGCTTGTTAATTCCTTTAATTATGTTGAGCTGAGCAACGATAATTTCTCAACTTATTCAGTTGAATTTGCAAAGATGCTTTTATCGATTTGTTCTGAATTTGATTCGGTTTTTAAAGATTATGTCGAACTTCGATCCGGAAATAGACCATCTAATATCAAGGAAGCATTCGAGTGCCTGTCTGCTTTGAATGATATTGCCTTTGTAAATGAGGTAGTTGACATTGCGATTGACCAGAGTATTTCACTCAAACCTTTTAATGCGTGGATAAATGGAATGTATGCAAAATTAACTTGGTGGGATAGCTATAACGCTGTGAAACATGATCGTGGTACGTTTTTTAGAAAAGCTAATTTGGAGAACTGTTTGAATTCACTGGCAGCTTTATTTTGTATCGAAATTGTCAGTTTGAAATGTTTTGGAGTTAAGCGTTTGACTCCAGTTAATCGATTGTTTCGTATACCTAACAAACAACTTTGCCGATCATTGCCGGGCCAAAATGGACAATGGGATTTGGTTATCGATTCTAAGGAGCTGAATGAAACATCAAATATGAGACCTGCAAATTTGATGATAGCGAAGAGCGTGAGCTAGCTATACTGTGGATCGCACAAAAAAATAGATGGCGTAAGCGTGGGGGGGTGATGACGTCTGCCTGACGCAAAACGGCTTTCGCACTAGAATCTGAAATAGCCACAAGGAAGGTTCTTGAGAAGGATGAGGACCACAATGTAGACCTTAGCGGACGCCGCGCCCGACATGTTCGCTGAGCCCCACCTCAGCGACAGGACGATCGACAGCTGGTGCTTATCCGCAGACTCTCCGATCAGGTGCTTAATTCGATCATAGAAGCCGAGGCCGGTCAGCTTCACTGCAGTGGCGTGAACAGCCGGAACATCTATTGCGAACGTATTCTTAAGACCTGCAGCGTCGACATTGCCGTTGCTCTCTACTATGAAGTGGCTCAAGTGGTCACCGGGAATTGAGCCCGTGAGCACGAAATACTGAGCAGTTTAATCAAGAGGGCCGCTTCCCTGGGACTGGGGGCGCAGCTCTCGGCCAATGGTTTCACCGGGTGGTACCTGACGTGCTCGAGCAGGAAGGATGGAGGAGATGGTCCATGCCCCTGGACACAGTGAGTGCTATTTGTTTTATTGGTTATTGTGTCCTTAACCGCTTATTCGATATCAACTGACATGCAGTCTAATTATGTTGGTTGATATCTTTATTTTGTCGTTATTAGGTGCTCTTGCGCTAAGGCTGATGGAGCTGATTTTTATGGCATATCCTCCGAAACGTCCAAATAGCCACATAATTGATACAGAGGCATGCTCTTTCGTCACCTCCCTTATGCCTTCTGAAAACTGGGTTGTTCGAGACTTAACAGAACGAGATTTTGGAATCGATAAAATTTTTGAGCGCTTTGAAAACGGATTCGCTACTGGTGAATTAATGGCAATTCAGGTGAAGGGAACAAACAAGCCACTCGAAGATAAACCTGAAATTCCATTTTCCATTGATACGAAGACGCTTTTATACGCTGAAATGTTTGCAATACCTTTTCTTTTAATTAGATGTTCTTTAGCGGATGATGGAGCGTGCTATTTTGTCTGGTTGCAAGAGTATATTCGTGTTCGATTGAATTTCGATAATTCGTCTTGGCGAAAGCAAAGGTCAAATACTATTTTAATTCCAACTTCTAATAGATTGGGCGATACCTCTGCTGAAAGTCGGTTAATCCATATCTCTCGGTTTCCAAAAATGAAAGAGTCATGGATCAAATATTATATAAATACATGTGATTTAGCGTATCGACTTCCGAATTATATTGAGGATGATACCGTCACATTAGATTTCGCAATACAATACGTTTTGCCTGTTCTTGATAGCCTTGAGAAGGCTAATAACATGCTTGGTTTAATTTCCAACCACTTTGTCGCTACTAAATTGAGCCAAGCTATTGAGCTTGGAAAACGTATATGCGACAAAGAGTTTGAAAGCGAATTAACTGATTCGTTTTTTAAATTCGTTTGCCTGTGTTCTGATGTACGCAAATCTATAGATGTGCTATCACTTAGATTCGATGTCGATCATATGAGGTTTTTATATGAGTCCGAAGGCATGGCGGAGTATTAGTGCTCTGTTTTTTTCTGCGGGTTGAATGTAATGCGGGATTTCTTGTTGGATACTGTAATCTACTGCTTATCTTCAAGAAAGATCTGAGATTCGCACAAAGCACAAGTACACTAGGCCCTTCAGCCCCTGGCAGAACGGAAAGGTTGAGTTCGTGAACCGGACGCTCGCGCAGGAGTGGCAGTACGCTCGCGCCTGGGAAAGCAAGGGGTCTAGGGCCGAGGCCCTCGACCCCTTTATCGAGCATTACAATTGGGACCGTCCTCACAGCACATGCGGGGCTTGCCCCCGATTTCACGCATCGTCGGCGTAAACAACGTCTTGGCACGTAACAACTAGCCGCTATTTCGGGTGCTTAAGTTTCTGAAGCAATTTGCGTACTTGCGGAACTGCATAGATCGACATTGATGATGGACTAAAGTTGGTGTTTTTTGCTGCCGGTCACCACCGTTCATGCGTCCCTTTTACTTGCCGTTTGCTTAGGCGATCTTTACTGGCTCCAAGCTCCTATATTCCAATGCTATTTGCTGCAAGAGATACCCTTATTTTTGACCCTCGCAATTCAGATGTCGTTCATCGAACGGCCTTTGCGGAACCTTATACAGGAGGAGTATTGAAACGTTGTTAGGACGACTACCTACAGCATCTTTACGCCCCATGCCGAGCTGTATCACTACGAGTTTACCTCGCGCGGCAGGGAAGAGGCCAACGAGGAAAAGCTGCGCCGCTGGAAGCGCGAACAAGCGCTGTTCACGCAGCGCTGGCCGGAGTTCTTCCTCGATGGCGATCCGTGGCTCGGATCAAACCTATCTGCCGAGAGCGAGTACTTCTCGCTTTAGCGCGAAGTGATGCCAAGATCCGGCAAAGTGTCCTCAAGAGCCGCAAGGGCGGTGGGGTTCAAATACTCCTCGTTCAAGCGGCTCTTGTCATATCGAAAACGTGTGTCAGGATTTTTCAGGTGGCCGTATTAAATTGGTTCGCTTATGTGCTCGGTTTGACTCAGAAGCTATTTAGCGTAACGGTTGAGGTGTGGCGACTCATATTTAAATTGCAGTCACAAAGACACCTTTTATCGATTTCCCGTTGAAATACTGAATTGATAGTTTAAAAATAACTTAAGAGAGCCTTAAATCTCGGAGAAAGGATGTCGTATGAAAAACCTTCGAGAAAGATGGCACGGACTAACAGTGCTGGGAGTTGTTGCATTTGCCGCTGCCTGCATGACGGTTGCCCCGGCGCCCTCATTTGCTGATATTGCTGGCGGTGGCGGTGGCGGAGGCGGTGAAGGGATTACGGAATGGTGTTCCGACGGTCGTCCGATTTCTTACTGGGGCTATGACGGTTGGAACGGCACTCAAAATGAACAGATGTTTGGCCCTCTTACGCGGTATAACGTCGAGTGCAATGCCGGGGGGACTGCTCACAGAGATTTTCTAGTAGGCTTAAACTCAATTAATCAGAGCGCCTCGAGGACCGATTCTTCTGTAGTTACATCACGTCCCGCAGGTACATATTATTTCAACAAAGATGGTTTAATGCAGACTGGACTCGTCTGGTGCGAGGACGGCAGCCTTCGCTATTTCGATCTCGAAACTGGCGCCATGGTCACGAACCAGTGGCATAACGAATACGAAGCTGTTTGGTACTATTTTGGCGCTGACGGGACCGCGGTGTCGGGCTGGCAGTCTATCGGTGGGGACAAGTATTACTTCTATCCCGAAAGCCATGATATGGCATACGGCCGAGTTCAGATTGACGGCAAGAACTACTTCCTGAACACCCCTGGTGCCAACGCCGATGGCCGCATGCAGCATAGTGGCTGGTTCTACGACCCCATCTACGGAAAGTGGTCCTATGCGACCTCCGACGGTGAGCTATTGACCGGTTGGCATAATCTCGGCGGGGCTTGGTACTATTTCAACGAATCTGGGGTTATGCTGACTGGCTGGATCAACGATTCGGGTACCTGGTACTACACTAATGCCTCCGGTGCGATGGTCACTGGCTGGCTCAACATCGGCGGTACTTGGTTCTACCTCGACGGCTCGGGCGCCATGGTCGCTAACAGCTGGCGCAGCCTCGGCGGCTCCTGGTACTGGTTCGGCGACTCCGGTGCAATGGCCACTGGCTGGTTCTTGGCAGGCGGCTCTTGGTACTATGCGAGCGGTTCGGGCGCCATGGCAACCGGCTGGCTCAGCAATGGCGGCACGTGGTATTGGCTCGGAGGTTCGGGCGCTATGGCCTCTAGCTCTTGGGCTGACGTTGGTGGAGTTTGGTACTGGTTCGACGATTCCGGTGCGATGGCCACCGGCTGGCGTCAGGTCGGCGGCGCCTGGTACTACTTTAGCGGTTCCGGCGCTATGGCCCACGACGTCTGGGTCGGCGACTACTACCTCCAGTCTTCCGGCGCCATGGCTACGAATGCCTGGGTTGGCTCCTACTATGTCGGCGAGGACGGCAAGTGGATTCCGGGCTACGGTTTAGTTTGGTATAAGAGCGGTAGCGATGTTTACCATACGCATAAGTGTCGTACCGTTGGCAAGGACGCAAAGGGCTATTCGCAGATCTCTATCCAGGAGGCCCAGAAGCGCGGCGCTTTACGAGAGTGCAAGAACTGCCAACAAATTGGCTAACGCATTATTGAGCTAGTTTTGATTGAGGCCCCGTTGCCCTGAGGTGACGGGGTCGCTGCGTGATTGGATACCGTGCTGCTATGAAGAAATGCTCATTCGGGGTGTTGGTTTTTTCTGGCCTTGTTTCTTTGGGGCTCCTTTTGGGTTCGCCCTCGATGTTATACGCCCTTGATTCGAATAACACTGACGAAGGTCCCGCATCTAACGTTGCTATTGCTTCTGTCGAGTCAGGCGTTGATGCTCAGCGCGAATCGACCTTCGCTGTCGAGCAGAACTCTCGGGTGGATAATGAGACCCCTTCTGAGGTTTCGAATCAAATTGTTTGGCATCAGGGGTGGATATCACCCGAAGAAGGGGCTGGTTATTGGCGTTGGGGCTTGTCCGACGGAACAATCGCTGTTTCTTCTTGGAGACACATAAACGGTAGCTGGTACTGGTTCGACGACGAAGGTCGAATGGCTCAGGATGGATTGGTTCAAGTCGGGGGTGCGACTTATGGATTCTCCTCTTCTGGTGCGATGCTTATCGGATGGCATCTTGATGCTTCCGTTTGGCACTATTTCTCCGGCTCTGGCGCCCTGGTAAAGGGTTGGCTCTCGGATGGAGGTCGTTGGTACTGGCTTGATCCTGCAGACGGTTCTATGGCCACCGGGCTGAAAGAATGTAATGGCACCTCTTATATCTTTAACAGTTCAGGGGCTATGCTATTCACCCAGTGGGCACTTATTGACAACAACTGGTATTACGCTGACTCTAACGGCTTGCTGCATGAAGGCTGGTTACTTCTAGGGAATTCTTGGTATTACCTGGATCCAGGAAGCCATGTTATGCTCACGGGCTTTGTGCAAGTGGGCTCGTCCACCTATTTCCTTACGAGTTCAGGTGCCATGGCAACAGGCTGGGCACTTGCTGATGGTACTTGGTATTACGCCGCATCAAACGGAGCTATTCAACGAGGGCGATGGATAAAGTCCGGAAGCGCCTGGTATTACCTTGATGATGTATCCGGCGCAATGCGTACTGGTGAATTTGCGGTAGGAAGCAAGCGCTATTTTTCTTATGATTCCGGTGCAATGGCATCTTCGTGCTGGATCAACTTGAACGATGGTATAGCATGGGCGAATTCGTCTGGAGCACTGAGCGAGCCGTTGCCTACTTCATCTGATGGATCTCCCGTAATCGCTGATCGTGCCGACTTGTCTTCATTGCCAGGTACAATTCATATTGGAGACGCGGTTTTCTATGCGGACGCAAACGGTGTCGTTAATGTGGCATCTGGTTGGATTATGTCGAATGACGCTTCTGACGAAAATGGCAATTCTTGGCACTACGCATCTTCCAATGGTGTCCTTAAGTCTGGTTGGCAATATGTCAACGGTGCGTGGTATTGGATGGACCCTTCTACATTCAAGATGAAAACTGGATGGCTTAATGACGGCGGTACGTGGTACTGGCTCCAGCCTTCGGGCGCCATGTTTGCTAATGGGTGGCTGAAAATCGATGGCGTTGACTACTACTTCAATGCAAGCGGTGCATGGTTGAATACGTCTGGTTCTGTTTTGGGGGTCAATAGGTCCAGCCTGGTCAATTGGCTTATGAGCCACGAAAACGATGGCTATTACCGTGGAACACGCTACGACACACATCTCAGCCAGGAAACGTGCATATACCCAAAGGGCGATCCGCGTTGGGACGGTTATACGGGCATGAATTGTGGTGGATTTGTATCGCATGCGTATATGAAAGCGGGCGGTAATTTAGCTCCCATTGCCGCCGAGCAGAGCCATTCCCCTTGGAGTGGAGGTCCCGGAAGGGGCGGCTGCGTAAACGCTTATCGTTGGTACGGCTACGCTATCGATACGTGTGCGAACGTGACTTATTTCAACTCTATTGATGAGTTGTTACGTAGTGGTTTGGCTCGTAAGGGGGACATTGTGTTCTTCAATCCTTACAACCCATATGCGGACGATAGCCACATTGGCTTTTTCTGGGGCAATTCGCCGAGCGAAAATTTGTTCTGGCATAGTGATGGTTATGGAAATCGCATCTCCGGTTTGACCGCTTTGGGCCCATCGAAAGTAATACTGATTCGTTAGAATTCCGAGTTGTAGGGGACTCTCTGGGCCCCCTACCTTTTTGACATCTGGTTTGAAAGTATATTTGAAGTCGGTATTCTTGGGGGCAAGAGGAGGGGGCAATGAGCCTGCGGGTTCAACCCTGCCGGTAAGTTCTTCTTTTCTTTGCAGCATTGCGCCCAACTATTTATTGTCCTAGATGGCATCTTGTCCTGTTAGATGTTCGGGAATCTTTCATAGCTATGCTGTAAGCTAGACGCAATCAAGAGCGAATGACGAGGTTTACATGAACAAACATCTTAAGTTGTTTTCGGCATTGTTGGTGCTGATGCTCTTTGCGCCCGTTTCTATGTTTGTATGCCCTGCGGATGCAGAGGCTGCTCAGACTCTGGTTGAGAATTCTTGGCGTTATGAGGGTGGACAATTAGTTTCAGATGATGCTTCTTCCGAAGAAGACGGAATAGCTTTATTGTCTATGGACGCTCTTCCCGATGGGGTTACAGCTCAGGGCATTGACGTCAGCGAGCACCAAGGGCGTATTGATTGGGACGCAGTTAAAGCTTCTGGCATCGATTTCGCTATTCTGCGCGTTGGGTTTGGCGCTCCGTCCTTCGGCGGTCGAGTTGACTATCAATTTAATCGAAATATTTCTGAGTGCGAGCGACTCGGAATTCCCTACGGCGTCTATATCTATTCATATGCTTTTGATAATCAGCAGGCAGCCGATGAGGCGTCCATGGTGATTGACTGCCTATCCGGGCACAATCCTAGGCTACCGGTGTATTACGATCTTGAGGATAACAAAATTATTGCAGATGGTCGTCAATCTGGAATTGCATCTAGAGCTCAGACATTCTGTAATAAGATTTCTGCCGCTGGATATAAGTCAGGCATTTATGCGAACCTAAATTGGTTTAACAATATATTGACCGACCCTGTATTTAAGAGTGGTTCTTGGGATCATTGGATTGCTCAATATAACTCGCAATGTGACTATACCGGTAATTACAGTTTTTGGCAGTATAAGAGCAATGGAAAAGTCCCTGGAATCAGCGGCAACGTTGATATGAACTACGCATATGTTGACGTCTCCCTTTATCATTGGCAACTAATTGACAGCACCTGGTATTATGCAGCCTCCAACGGTAAGGCGTATGCCGGATGGTTGTTTCAGGGCGGCACGTGGTACTGGCTCGAGCCCGACGCGGGCGGTGCCATGGCCACCGGCCTACACGAGTGCAACGGCTCCCTGTACTGGTTCAGCTCCTCCGGCGCGATGGCGACCGGGTGGGTCCTCGACGGGGGTACCTGGTACTACGCGACGGGGTCCGGCGCGCTGGCGCGCGGCCCCGTATCCGTCGGCGGCGTGCCCTACTGCTTCGACGCCCGGACGGGGGCCATGCTGACGGGCTACCAGACCGATGCGCAGGGCGTCCGCCGCTACTTCGGCAGCTGCGGCCCCCTTAACGGCTGGGGCCTCGTCGACGGCTCCTGGTACTGGTTCTCTGACGGTATCGCCTCGACCGGCTGGATTTACACCGGCGGTTCCTGGTACTGGCTCGATCCCGAGGCGGACGGTGCCATGGCGACGGGCCTCCATGTGTGCAACGACGCCGCGTACTGGTTCAACGCCTCCGGCGCCATGGCGACCGGCTGGGTGCTCGACGGCGGTACCTGGTACTACGCGACGGGTTCCGGCGCCCTCGCCTCCGGCTGGCTCAGTCTAAACGGTACGTGGTACTGGCTCGATCCCTCGACGCACGCCATGGCGACGGGCCTGCACGAGTGCGGCGGCTCCATGTACTGGTTCAGCTCCTCCGGCGCGATGGCGACCGGCTGGGTCCTCGACGGCGGCACCTGGTACTACGCGACTGGCTCCGGCGCCCTCGCTTCGGGATGGGCCTACGTCGGCGGTGCGTGGTACTGGCTGGATCCATCGACACACGCGATGGTCACTGGCACTCAACAAATCAACGGGTCACAGTATTCTTTTTCGAGTAACGGCGTTTGGCTCGGCTAACATCTCTTCTTTAATTGCTTTTTTCTAATTACATATTGAGCGAGCTAGTCCATTTGTAGACTATGTCCATGTACGATTGGTATTCTCTGGGGGCCGTGCATGGTAAGAAATAAGCTGACAATATTAACTCTATTTGTTCTGTCCGCGATATTACTCACTGGTCCAAGTGTGGCTGGTGCCGAGAATGAGGTTTCTGTAGACTCTTCCGAGCCTTCTATTTCCGAACGGCAAGCCTTCTCTTCGGCCGCCATTTCATCCGATTCGATCGAGGGGGTCGCTGCTCAAGGATCCATTAAATGGAAGCAGGGCTGGAATTCGGTTGACGGTAAGTGGTTTTACGCGGATTCGACCAATCCTGTTGCATTGCGTTCCGGCTGGCTTAACGCCGGAGGTTCCTGGTACTGGCTCGATCACGAGGCGGGCGGCGCCATGGTGACGGGCCTTCACGCATGCAACGGCTCAGCGTACTGGTTCAACGCCTCCGGCGCGATGGCGACCGGATGGGTCCTCGACGGCGGCACCTGGTACTGCGCGACGGGTTCCGGCGCCCTCGCCTCCGGCTGGCTCAACCTAAACGGTACGTGGTACTGGCTTGACCCCTCGACGCACGCCATGGCTACCGGCTTTCACGAGTGCAACGGCTCACTGTACTGGTTTAATGCGTCCGGCGCGATGGCTACCGGATGGCTCCTCGACGGCGGTACCTGGTACTACGCGACGGGATCCGGCGCGCTGGCGCGCGGCCCCGTATCCGTCGGCGGCGTGCCCTACTGCTTCGACGCCCGGACGGGGGCCATGCTGACGGGCTACCAGACCGATGCGCAGGGCGTCCGCCGCTACTTCGGCAGCTGCGGCCCCCTTAACGGCTGGGGCCTCGTCGACGGCTCCTGGTACTGGTTCGCGAACGGCATCGCCTCGACCGGCTGGCTTTACACCGGCGGCTCCTGGTACTGGCTCGACCCCGACGCGGGCGGCGCCATGGTGACGGGCCTTCACGTGTGCAACGACTCAGCGTACTGGTTCAGCGCCTCCGGCGCGATGGCGACCGGATGGGTGCTCGACGGCGGGACCTGGTACTACGCGACGGGCTCCGGTGCCCTCGCCTCCGGATGGCTCAGCCTAAGCGGTGCATGGTACTGGCTCGACCCCTCGACGCATGCCATGACCACGGGCGTTCAAACTATCGGATCATGTGAATACATATTTAATAGTACCGGCAAGATGATGGCTAATTGCTGGTCAAACGGTGATGGGTCTTGAATGTATCATTCGTCATCCAGCGGCGCAATTGACCTTAAAGGCATAATGACCGATTCGGGAATCCAGCTGATTGACGATGACGGTAATGCCAGAACGGGCTGGATTGAGAGTCAGGGTTCTCGATATTATTGTTCTGCTAATGGGGTAATTCTGACTGGATGGCAGCAAATTGCTGGGTCTTGGTATTACTTTAACTCGGATGGTCGAATGGCGACCGGCTGGCTTAACGATGGCGGTAACTGGTACTGGCTAGATTCCGCTTCTGGCATAATGAAAACGGGATGGCTTTCCCGTGGGGGCACATGGTATTACCTTGATGCCGCACGTGGGGGAGTAATGTTGAGCAACGGTTGGTATTGGATCGGCTCTACTGACTACAAGTTCAGTTCATCCGGCGCAATGGTTGGCGCTTGGGTCGATGACCCGTGCTATTCGCAGTACCCGGAACTTCCTACTGGCTGTGAGTCGGTTGCCCTTACAAACTTGCTTAACTACTATGGTTTCGGTTTAGGTAAGACGATTATTGCGGATTACTATTTGCCCAAGGGAAGTAATGGCAATTTTGTTACCGCTTTTGATGGCAATCCAAGGCGTAGCAGCGGGGGTCTCATGGGATGCGTCGCACCTGCGATTACTATTGCTGGTAATAACTTTCTGCGTGCTGCTGGAAGTGGCAAGCAGGCAAAAGACGTCTCTTTCTCGTCAATTTCTTCCATTAAGAACAGGCTGACCTGTGGTCAACCTGTTGAGATGTGGAATACCGAATGGGGAAGTTGGCCAGGAGGCCGTTATGCTGCGCGTTGGTATAACGGGCATTCCTATGGTCTGTGGGGCGGTAATCATGCCGTAGTCCTTAAAGGCTATGATGACGAGCAGGGAATTGTCTATCTTTCGGATTCGATTAACGGCAATGTTACGCGAAATGCCCAAGTGTTCTTCGGCACGTGGCAACAGATGGATAGCCAGGCCGTGGTAATTGAATAGCCATGATGCTAAAAGGGGAGAGCTCGACGAGCTCTCCCCTTTTGCTTCATTGTTAATCTAGCTACGCCGTCTTCTTACGTCCAAATAGTTCGTCCCAGTTACTGGCTGCCAAAACTGTTCCGCATACAATTACAACGCAGCAGATTACGGATGCCATGTCGGGAATTGTTCCAAGCAAGATCAGGCCAAAGACCACTGACCATGCCGAATAGGAGATATTCAGAGCCATCGCACGTGCTGCTCCGATTGCCGCAATGCCCTTGTAATAGAACAGATAGGATGCAGTTCCTGCGAGTCCGGCGAGTGCAATAATCAATGTGGGCATGCTTGGGATAGCGCCCAACGTGAAATGCCATGCTCCGAAGAGGGGGAGTACGAGCGCTCCATAAACAAGCGCACTTGTAGTTTCGCGGATTTGCAAAGCTGTTTCGTCATCAACGGCATCATCTTTCATTCCCCATGCGCACAGCACCGCTTCGGATCCCCATCCAATAACGGCAAGCACTGCGCCGAGTAAGCCGAGGGGGGCATTTGCAATCTCGCTCGATCCGGCCGATAGATAGCCCATCGTCATTACACCGCAAAGAGCAACGAGAAGGGAAAGAATCTGGCCTTTGCCCATTTTCTCCTTCAGCAGTACGAAGGAAAGGAATGCTCCGACTGCGGGATAGAAGGCGGAGATGATTGCCGTGTAGGCAGCTCCGATGTTATTAATTGCCAATACGTAGCCGGTCATTCCGATAGGTCCACCGAGTAGGGCGCCGGCGATGACGACCTTGCCCGAACGAGTTTTAAGTGCAGCGAGCGTGTCTTTTAGTCTGCCTCGGACTCCCATGTAGCCAAAGAGCCAAATTGCACAGAAGGCATCATGGAGAAAGGATCCCGCAATGGAGGCGCATGCAAGCGCTTCCGCCGATCCAATATAGGGCGCAAGCGCCAAGCCGATTCCAAGAATTACTGTATCAAGGCCCCAAAGAAGACCGCTAAAAAAGCCGAATTGCATCGTTACTCACCTTTCCGATAGATCTCCAGTGCCTTTTTGAGGTATTTGGCACCGTAATTGAAGTAGATATAGAGCCATTCGCCCACGAAGTCGCCTTCGGCTTCTTTCAGAAGAGACCAGAGGTACCAGCACCATCCTGCAAGGGCAATGTGCGCATAGTTATGCGCAATTTCGTTGTTTGTTGCCTTGCGCCCAAAATATGCATCAAGCGCGCGGTCGACTTCATCTTCGGAAAGCTCGCAGCAGACACTGCATGTTCCAAAATCGTTTGCGTAATCGCTCATGCCAGCATATTCCCAGTCAATGAGATAGTACTTGTCGTTCTCATCGATAAGGAAATTGAGGTAAAAGAAGTCATTGTGGCAAAGGCATTTTGGTGCATTATCGGCCTGTACAAAGTGCTCCAATTCATCGATTTCGGCGGACATTTCCCTGTAGCCTGGAATGTCGATGGGACCTTTTTCCAGAAGAAGTGATTCGTAGCGCTTCGCTTCGAGGTAGAAGTCAAATTCGGTTTCAACATTTGCACCACTCTCGTGAAGCGAACGACACATCTGCATCATTCGATTCATTTGGGCAGGATCATGCGGGTCAGGCTGCTTTGCGTTGGGTACAAACTTCGAAATTTTCCAACCACGCTTTGGGTCCTCATGAATGAACGTGTCGTCAAGGCCGAGCTCCTTGGCCTTTTTAAGTGCGGCTACTTCTCCATTTCTGTTAATAAGCAGTTCGGTCCCGACTCCCGGATGGCGGTAAACGTACTCTCCGTCATTGGTTCTAAAGTGGCACGATAGATTCGTAAGACCTTGTTTAAGGGGATAAACGTCGTGAATCTCTGATTTGGAGCAGCCGAGCACTTGCTCGATGTTATCGAAAATATCGGAGTCAACGTTTTCGATAAAATGCGGATCAAAGGCACGCAGCTCATCAAGAGAATCGAATTCGTTGATCTCGCCCTCAGGATACTTCTTGATAACCATATCGAGCTCCTTGATGTGCTCGATATATAGATCTTCCCAAAGCTTGTCCGTTGTTTCGGGCTTGTTATATTCCGTTTCGAGAATCTGCTTAAATGCAAGCGAGAAGGCTTTATCAAAGTAGACATGTCCGAGCATATACCAAGCATCGGAACCGCCAATCGTAACATTGGTAATTCTGTCCATTGCTCCGGTTTGAATGCACCATTCTTTGGTGGCGCCTTCAGCATATTGAGCAGAATAAAATGCTTTCCAAACGTATGCTTCGAACGGATTGTTTAGAAGGTAATCATCGCTTGAGCAAATATAGGTGTTGCCAAGCCGCTCTTTTACGCACATAAGCGATGCGTGGTTATTTTTGGATGCATATTCGTTGTTGACGACAATCGAGACGCCGAACTTGCTTTCGAGATAGAAGAAATATTCTTTTTTATAGCCGACAACGACGGTGATATTGCTGATACCTGCGTCTTGCAGCTGCCTAATCTGTCGCTCAATGAGGATCTCACCACGTACTTTTAAAAGGCCTTTGGGCTTTTCATACGAAATGGGAGCAAAGCGGCTCGAAAGCCCCGCAGCCAATATCACTGCGTTTTCAACCTTATAGGGATGAAGCGCTTCGTAACCGCCGTCGGTTAGGCTGTCCGATTCGAGAAGCCCCTCATTCGTGAGCTCTTTATTCGCTGCGTTTACTGATCCAAGTGAAAGGCCGGTGCGCTCGGCAACTTCTCGCTGGCTGGCATATGGGTTCTTTAGGTATTCGTACAGAACTGTAAAGTTACGCTTGGTCAGTTCCACTGCAGGCCTCCAATTAAGATGTTCATTGCTTAGGAAAAGAATAGAATGATTGAACGATATGTTCAATCAATTGTATTTAGCTACATAGACTGAACAGAAAGTAGCGAAAATCAATCTCGAAAGGTGGATTAAAATAACTAAATAGGATATCTGGGAGGGTCGCTTATGTATCGATTCGAAAAGAAGGCCACGCTTGTTTGTGCTGCTGCGTCATTAATCACTGCTTGCTGCTTGCCCCTGAGTGCGAATGTCGCGTTTGCACAGGATTCCGTTGAGGCTCAGAGTATTGAGTCAAAAGCGGATTTTTCTTCTGTGGTTTCCGATGATTTGCAACCTGATAATTCTTCCGTCATAAAAGATGGCTGGCAACGAGACGAGTCGTCTGGAGTTTGGTATTACGGAAAAAACGGTAAACACCAAACTGGCTGGCTGCAAAGCGGGGGCTATTGGTATTGGCTTGATCCGGCCAATGATGGTGCAATGCAGACAGGTTATTTCAATGTGACCGATGCTGGCGGATCGACTGCTTCGTTTTATGCGAATGACGGCAATGCCGCAACGCCTTTTGGCGCGCTATATCAGAACTGCTGGCTACGTAACTCAGATGGAAATTGGTTTTATGCCAATGCTGGAGGCGATTTAGCTGCTGATTGGTTTTATCAAGACGGCACATGGTATTACCTGGATCCTGCCACCCATATAATGCAGGTTGGTTTTGTCGACCTCGGGAGCGGGAAATACTATTTAGATGCCACTGGTGCTATGAAAACCGGCTGGATTCTCGTTGACGGGAATTGGTACTGGGCATATCCATCGGGCGCACTTGCTTCGTCATGGCAGACGATAGGTGGGACTCGCTATTATTTTGACTCTCAGACGCTGGCTATGTTCAAAGGTCGTCACGAGATCGATGGAAGTACCTACATTTTTGGCGACTATGGCCTCGTAAATGGATGGTTCAAAGATGGAGTAGATTGGTATTACTGCTCTAATGGTATTGCGGTCACTGGCTGGCAACTCGTTAACGGAACCTGGTATTATCTCGATCCGGCTTCCGACGGCAAAATGTCTGTTGGGTATTTAGACCTTGGCAATGCAGCATATTATTTGAATTCGAATGGGACTATGGCTATTGGTTGGGCTCAGTCCGAGGACGGCTGGTATTTTGCCTCTGAATCTGGCGCGCTTATTTCTGGCTGGTATAAAGAGGGCGTGAGTTGGTATTACCTGGACCCTGCTAGCCATCTCATGAAAACGGGCTTATTTGAGGTGGGCGGCAACGATTGTTTCGCAAACCTGAGCGGTAGACTTGTGGTGTCAAGCTGGATTACCGTTAAAGACGGCGTAGAAAGATATGCCGATGGCAATGGATATCTTTGCAAAGATGTGATCCGCGAAAACGGTACTATCCTAAAAACAGCTGGAGCTGATGGCTGGCAGGTTGCGTCCGGTTGGGTTAATGTTGCAAATCAAAGGTTTTATGCTGAGCCCGGAACGGGCGTCATTCATCGTGGATGGCTGCAGATTGATGGCGATTGGTATTGGCTTGATGCCGATTCTGGTGCGATGAAAACTGGATGGGTTTTTACTGACGGTGCATGGTATTACCTAAACGCCGACGGAAAAATGGCAACTGGTTGGAAATGCCTCAATGGAACATGGTATTACCTTGACTCCAACGGCAGCATGCATGTTGGCTGGCTTAAAGATTCGGGTAAGTGGTATTGGCTAGACGGCAGCGGTGCTATGGCAACAGGCGCAAGAACCATCGATGGCGTGCGTCGAATTTTCTGGAGCGATGGCCAGTGCGACAAGGTTGGCTGGCAAAATCCTCCGCAGTATCCCCAGGTCAGCTCTTGGACTGTTCAGTTGCCTAGCTACTGCACTGGCTACTTTACCTATGTGACTCCTTCTCGCATTTCTGTCGAAGCGACGCGGGAAGATTGCGTGAATGCCTTTATTCAGCGTGCTTACGAATACATCGGTACGCAATATATTGAGCCTTGGTCTACCGCTCCCGGCGGGGCTGTTGATTGCTCTGGTTTTGTCTTGCAATGTCTTTATGCTACTGGCATGGATATGGGTGTTTACAACCCTTATAACCATCGCTGGGATCCAAGCCAAACCTACAATTCGATGAATTGGTATCGAAGCAACATCTTTATGCCCGTGAGCACCAGCTCGATTCAGCGTGGCGATGTGATTTATTATCGCGGGCATATCGCAATCGCACTTGGCGGCGGTATGATGATTGACTCCTGGCCTCATCAGGGTGTCGGTATTCATCCCGTCAGCGCTAGGGGAAATGTGATCGGCGCAGCCCGTCCGTTTATCTAATTGATTCCTTGTAAGACAGTCGGTACCGGTTGGGGGCCTGAAATGAATGCTCGGATTGATCATCGAATTTGCTGGCGAGCAATCGGCTTGGTGCTACTATCCGCCTCGCTCTCGGTTTTCGCCCCCGCGTTTTCTTGCACTGCTTATGCCGTGGAAGAGGGGGCGGATAACGATATCGTAGAGCGCGACTCGACGGAAGGGTCGGGTGCTTTTGTCGGCGGCGGTCTCGCTCAAGATTCCAACGATTATGCTGGCAAAACAGCGGAAGATTCGAATCCACAGGTTGTCGAAAGCCAAGACTCGTCGACGACGGAAAAACTATCTGGATGGCAATGGGACGGTTTGTCCTGGTATTACTATCTTGACGACTGCCGTTTGACCGGAATGCAGAATGTTGACGGCTCGTTGTTTTATTTGGACCCCGCTCGTGACGGCGCGATGAGTTGCGGCTGGATTTTTACTGACAATAAGTGGTATTACGCGAGTCCATCAGGCGCTTTGGCAAATGGTTGGCAGCTTATCGGAGGCCAATGGTACTGGTTTGACTCCCTTGACGGCTGTTCCATGGTTACTGGGCGACGTGTTATCGATGGGCATCCTTATCTTCTTGGAACCTATGGACTGATTAATGGATGGTGTCTTGATAACGGTTTATGGTATTGGGGTAGCAATGGTGAAGTCTTAACCGGTTGGCTTCAAACTGGCAATAACTGGTATTGGCTTGATCCCGCCAATGATGGTGCTATGTCTAGGGGAATCGTTTCCGTTGGCTCATCACGTTATTATTTATCGGATTCCGGTGCAATGGCTGTTGGTTGGGTGTTTGATGGTACGGACTGGTATTACGCAGACGGTTCCGGCGCACTTGCGTCGGGCTGGCGTTCGGTGAACGGCGCTTGGTATTGGCTCGATATCGCAAATGACAATAGAATGGTTACCGGCTTTTTTTCCATCGGATCGAATCGGTATCATTTTTCTTCAACGGGAGCGCTGTCACTCGGCTGGTTTATGAGCGATGAAGACTGGTATTACGCTGAGCCATCTAATGCATCGGGTATTGTAAAGACGGGTTGGCTGAAGGACGGTAGCCAATACTATTATCTTGATCCTGCCGTCGACGGCAAAATGCTGCTCGGGCATTTTTCTGTAAATGGGAAAAGCTATTATGCAAAAGGCTCAGGCGCTGTTGCTTGTCGTGAATGGGTAGATGTCCAGGACTCGGTTCAGGATGGTCCGTCTAAGGCTTTTGCTGGTTCTGACTGCTCGTTGTGCGGAACATTGCGCAATGGGAAGTTATTTACTTCAAACGGCGATGGCGAATTGGTCGAAGCGCGCGGTTTCGTGACGCTTGGTGGCTGCATTTTCTATGCTGATCCGACTAATGGCTCCTTGAGCGTCGGCTGGCAGAACGTTAACGGAAAATGGTACTTCTTTGATGAGACCGCTGGCTATGCACGATCTGGCTGGCTGAGCAAGGATGGCTCCTGGTTCTATTTAGATCCATCTACTTACGTTATGAAAACCGGTTGGGTTGCCGTTAACGGATATTGGTATTACTTGAATTCGTCTGGTTATATGCAGACGGGATGGCTCAATTTGGGCGGCACCTGGTATTGGCTTGATGCTAGTGGGGCTATGGCTACTGGCTGGCGCGTTGTGGACGGATCCTGGAATTACTTCATGGCTAACGGCGCGTGGGTGTCAGACTATATGGACGCTAAAGCTCAAAGTTATTCAAGCAATACAAATTGGCTGATACTTGTCGATACGTCGCGTTGTATCACGAGCATCTACACTGGGTCATGGAATAATTGGTCCTTAAACCGTCGATATGTATGTTCGACGGGAAAAGCCAGTACGCCAACTGTGATAGGGGAGTACCAAGTCTACGGAAAGGGATACTCCTTTGGGCATGGATATACTTGCTATTACTACACACAGTTCTACGGTGATTATCTATTCCATTCTTCGCCCTACTACGTCAACAGTAACCGGGTGATGGATCCCACGATGGGCGTTCCATCCTCTGCAGGATGTGTGCGCCTTGAGATCCAGAACGCAAAATGGATTTACGATAACATTCCTTATGGAACAAAGGTTGTTACCTATTGATATTGGACAAGTGTCTTTAAAGGTGGGAGAAAGACACTGATTCTTAAGGGACTCTTTTCCAATTGAGGTGCTTTGATTTGGCAAGCGGTTTCATGAGAAGGCAGTCATAAACTGTATGCACTTCCGGTGCGCAGGATTTTAATTCTCTACGAGCTTCCTTTTCAGATTATTTTGAAAAGCCAACCATCTCGCTCCCTCTAGGGGGGCGAGATGTCGGTGTTGGTGTTAAAAATTACGGGAGCACCATTCAATTTGCCGCCATGTATTATCTAAAGGCCGAGCCTTCTCCTGTCTTTTTTGAGCGTAATAAACAACACCTTAAATCTCTAATGATTGCTTTGCTAATCTTGAAAACATGACTTTGGGAGGATTTTTGGAAATAGAAAAGGGAAATGGTACAGGCGTATGCGTACTTCTTTCAGCATATAAACCTGATCTTAAGTTTTTCGCCGCTCAACTTGATTCGATTGATGAACAAACGTTTCCGGTTACGCTTTTGGTCAGAAATGACTGCCCCGAATCGGCCTCTTTAGAGGGGTTTATCCAAGAGCATATAAAGAAAAACGCCTATCGTTATTATCATGGCGATAAAAATCTCGGTTATGTCAAATCGTTCGAGGCACTACTCTCTTTGGCAGAAGGGGATTACGTAGTATTTTGCGATCAAGATGATATTTGGGAGCCTAACAGAGTTCAAGTTTCGCTCAACCATATGCTAGAAGAAGGCTCAATTCTTGATGTTTGCGATAGATCGGTAATCGACGAAAACGGAAACATGCTGGTAGAGAGCTACAGAAAAGCTCATCCAAATTCGCCTGAAGTAAATTGGTGCTCCGGAGAGGATATTACTATTCAGGCTGCAAGTGTATGCTACGGCATTGGTATGGCTCTCATGCTAGATGCGAGTGCTGCTAAGTCGATGATTCCCTTTCCGGAATCCACTGCACATGATTTGTGGTTGACATTGGGCTGCAGCGAACTGGGGAAGTGCAGTTTTACAACGACTCCCTTGGTTAAGTATCGTCGACATGGCGGGAATGAAACTGGATTCCTTGCGGGTGTTGCTTCAAAAGATGATTGGTATTTAACAAGAGTCAAAAACAGGGTTGATACAGCTAAGCAATTTGCCGAAAGATTTCCTGATTCACCGCACCTAAAGGAAATAATGGGGTTCGCCGATGCAAGAGAGCGACGCTCCATAATTGGCTTGCTTAAATATCGACGAGCTTGCCCGTCCATTGCTAAAGCTGAAATCATTATGCGACTTGTACCGAATTGGCTGTTTCTTTTGATTTTAAACATGATTAAAGAAGCAAAATAGCTTCGTATCCGAATCGCGACTTGTTCAGAAGGGCGCTTATATTTGTGGAAGCCACAGAGAAGACTCTTTCGATTAAACACAATATGTTCTGGAATACCGTTGGCTCGTTGACGAATTTAGGCTGTCAATGGCTAATCACTATATTGGTCGTTCGACTGTCTGATGGATATAGTGCTGCTGGAATTTATTCCCTTGCTATGTCTATTTTCAACATGTTTTCTCAATTGGCCCAATACAGGATGTACACGGTACAAATTGCAGATGTTGAAAGGAAAAACTCTGCTGGTGAATACCTGACTTTTCGTTTCTTTACTACGTTTATGGCGTTTGCAATGTTGGCCGTCTATTCCATTGCGACGTGTCGTATTGATACGGTGCCTGCTGTTCTTTTGTATGCTCTCTATAAAACCGCCGGCTTAGTTATTGATGTCATGCATGCCAATGATCAGGTTGGCCATAGGATGGACTATATTGGGAAATCCCTCATAATGCAGGGCATTGGTTCTCTCCTTTCGTTCATTGTTGTCTTTGGGCTGTTAAATAGCCTCGAAGGTGCATTGTTGCTAATGACGGTAGTGACTATAGGTATCGGTGTTATTTACGATTATCCGAGATCAAATCGAATCTCTGCAATCAAACTTGGAATTACCCAAGCGAAGGTCAGAGCTTTCCTATGTGGCTGTTTGCCCATCGTTCTGGGCGGCATTGCTGCTTCTGCGGCGCCGAATATTCCAAGGCAGTATTTATCTTATACATTCGGAGATTCTGCTCTAGGCATTTATGCATCAGTTGCTGCTCCCGTGGCAATTATCCAAATGGGTGCGACGTATATCTATAATCCTTTATTAGGTTATTTAGTAGAGCGTTACTATTCTAGGGAAAAGTCCTTTTTTACGCTTATAGGTAAAATACTTGCCGGTATTTTATTTGTCGGCGTCATATCAGCAGTTGCGCTTTTCTTTTTTGGCAAATTATTGCTGTCTTTGTTTTATGGCGCTGGAATAGCCAAACATTCTGATCTCCTTCAGCCTATGTTGGCTTGTGCCTTTTTGACTGGCATTGCTTGGTTTGTCAACGATTTGCTGGTTTCTCTTGATAACTACCGAGGGGTATTTGTTGGCAGCATATTGTCCTTAATCAGTGCTGTTGCTGTCATGGCTCCCGCGCAAGTGTTGTTTGGCTTAAATGGCCCTACTGTAACGGCGCTTATATCCAATGCTATTTGCCTAATTTATCAGTCTTTTGTTTTGGGGAAACAGACGCAAGAATGGTTTGGGGAAAAGAGATAGGCCGATGATGTCTAAAGCTCACGCGCTATTAAAGCTTCAAAACACTGAATTGGATATCCTTCAGGTTGTCGCTGCATTCTGCTCTAAGCACGGCATCAGGTGGTGGCTTGATGGCGGAACATGTTTAGGAGCAATGCGTCATAGGGGGTTTATCCCTTGGGATGATGATATAGATATCGGAATGATGCGTTCAGACTATGACCGCTTTTGCTCTTTAGCCGAGGATGGTTTACCGGAAGGATATTCGCTCCATACATCGCGGAATACTATTGGCTATGCTGCGATGTTTGCTAAGGTGTATCGCGATGAAACTCGCTTCGAGAATCAGGAGGCTCGAGAGGCTTCCAGTTCGATGGGTATTTTTGTCGACATCTTTCCATATGACCAGCTCTATACAGATAAACGCCTTCGTGCAAAACAAGTCCGAACTGCATCAATTGCACAGAAAAGAGCTTATTTATATCACTCTTCTTCCATTGTTGTCCCTCATAAAGGGTTCCTTGGACAACTCGAGCAAATTGGTTGTTCTGCTATACACGTAGTGGAACGACTGGTTTCTCGAGGCGCATGCTCTTACCAGGATTTGTTCGACTCCTGTATTGCCGACTCAAATACGGGTGAGGTCTCTGATTATTGTCTGACGTTAAGCTGGCCGAATATGGCGCCAGTGCCTATTTCAGAGATTTTCCCTCTGAGCAGTGCGGTTTTCGAAGGCAGTGAATTCCCCGTTCCTCGTATGACGGATAAATATCTTACAACGATGTATGGCGAATGGAAGAAAATTCCGGAGCCGGAAAATCGACATACCCATCTTCCTCTTCTGCTTGACTTTGGGGATGGTGAAGTCTGGACTGCGCAGAATTAAGGATATGAAATCTTTACCAGATGAGGTTATGTAATGAGTTCTTCTATTTGTATTTTCACCCATCATTATCACCCGCAACTTAGTGGAATTGGTAATTTTGTCGATGGTCTCGCTCATGCCCTAGCTGCCCGCGGCGACAGGGTGGTTATCGTTACTAATGATTCAATGCGCGTAGGAGTCGGTCATTCAGTCGAAAACGGTCTCGAGATAATTCGGCTTCCATGTATTTCATTGCTTGATGGAAGGCTTCCTCTTCCCAAAAAAACCGGCGATTATTACCGGCTCCTGCAAAGCCTTGATGATTATGAGTGGGACGGCGTACTTATCAACACGAGGCTTTTCCCCCTCTCACTCGAAGGGCTGAAGTTTGCTGTGGATCATAACACTAGGGCCGTCGTTCTCGACCATGGTTCAGCGTATCTTTCTTTCAATCAGCCATTCCTTGATTATTTTGTGCGCCGATATGAGGATTGGATTACTGATCGCGTAAAGACGTTTGAACCTGATTTCTATGGGATTTCTTCTAAAAGCGTTGAATGGCTTCAGCATTTTAATATCGGTGCAAAGGGCGTAATATCGAACTCAATCAATGCTTCAATTTATAGGAGCATCTCTTCGGGTAGAGATTTCCGATCAGAATTAGGTGTCCCTCAGTCATCTTTAGTTGTGGCTTTTGTTGGGCGGTTTATTCCTGAAAAGGGAATTTATTCAATTATTGAGGCAGCTCGCGCAAAGGATATTACCAAGCGTGATATTTGTTTTGTTCTTGCAGGGGATGGTCCGCTGGCCAATGAAGTCAAGGAAGCCTGTTCGTCGAACTTGTTTTGGCTTGGGAGATGTAGCGCAGAGGACATTTCCTCCTTACTTCAGCAAGCAGATGTGCTTTGTCTTCCAACTCGGTCCGAAGGCTTTTCGACGGTACTTCTTGAGGCTTCAGCTTGCGGAACGCCTGCTGTGGTAACAGATGTGGGAGGCGCGCACGAGCTTATTCCAGATGATAGCTACGGCACGATAATTCAGTCCATGTCATCTGATGAGGTGGTTTCGGCATTATGCAGGCTTTTTGATGATCGAAAGCTGCTTTCTCTACAGTCTCGAAACTCTAGGGCCCTTGTTGAAAATCGATATAGCTGGGACGCCACTGCTATAGATGTCGAGAAGGCGTTTTGTATTTGCTAAGTGATACTTGGCTGGCTTTTACTTAGCTTTTGAGTGAAGTTGGATCTAAGACCCGAATTTGTTATTGTCGACTTATCCTATTCGATTTTGTCTTTAGTTGGAGATGCACGTTTTGAATAATCCTGCAATTAAGAAAAGCGAGTACGCGCTTGCCATCTTTGGGCTGGGACTTCTTTTGTTAGCTGTCGCGACATCATTGCACTATAAGAATTTAAATCTATTCATTCTTGAACTCTTTTGCGATGTCGTTGCTGTTGCGTGCTTATATTTGCAACCGAAATCACAGTCGAGCGGTGATGCTATTCGTCAGATAACCGTTCTCGTCGCGTCCAGTATCCTCAGCAGCTTTCTGCTAGTTTTCATCATATTGGCTGGCGCGAAGACGTTTGGCCCCTTCGGTCTTGGTGCATGGAATATCTCAGGTCTGGTTATATGCTTTCATTTAGTTTTAGCGTTCCAGGGAATTGAGCTTTGCTATGGCCTGATGAAGAGCTTCGTAACCTCGGTTAAGAAAACTGATGCTAAGAAGTGTTTCTTTTATTTGGCGGTTTTTGTTGGCTTTGCTGTTTTAATCGCTTTTATTGGCATTCCGCTCGATAAGTCAAAGACGGTGTTGTTCGCGTCTGCTTTGCCCATTACGGTTTTGATCGGATTGATTGCTATTAATGGGGGCATTTCTTATCTGAAGCCCGAACTGTTCGCTTTCGCATGCATTGTCTCAATTGGTCTATCCGTAATTATTTGCTTTCCCGTTACAAATTATTTGACATGGGATGATGAGGTCCACTATGGAAATGCAAACAGTTTTTCCTACCTCACAAATGCTGAAATAACAAATTCTGACCGAATGATAGTCGAGCAGTTTTATATGGGGGACGGCTTTAGTTTGGATGCAGCTTTGGGTAAGTACCCAATAGATGAAACAAGAGAGTTTAACCGTGGCTCTGTTGAGCAATTGGTCAGAGAGGCTGATAAAAATGATTTAGCTGAAGGTATCGAACGTTTTAATTGTTTTGATAGTGTGGCTCTTTCTAAAATTGCCTATATTCCTTCATCTATCGGCCTTTGTTTGGGTCGCTTGCTTCATCTCCCATTCTCTATCAAATTTGCATTGGGTAAAATTTTTAATTTGTTTGCGTATGCAGTTATCTGCGGAATCGCAATTCGTATAGCCCCTTGCAGAAAATGTCTTTTCACTTGTATTGCGTTGTTCCCGTCTGCTGTGTTAATGGCAGCCAGTTACTCGTATGATCCCTGTGTGATATCGTTCTGTTTGCTAGGAACAGCTCTTTTGTTGAAGATGCTTATTTCTGAAGAGGATATTTCTGCTAAAACGTTCTTCGCATTTCTACTATCTTTTGCAATCGGGTTTGCAGCTAAAGCGATTTATTTTCCCTTATTTGGACTTGCGCTTTTAATTCCTGCAAATAAATATGTTTCAAGCAAGCAAAGACGTATCTTGATTGGTACTGCTCTATTCGTTTGTGCCATTATGATCCTATCTTTCTTGACGCCATATTTCTCATCTGTCGTAAATAATATTTCTGATGCACGTGGTGGCTCCGAAGTCTCTACGGCTGGTCAAACGACGGGAGTGCTTGCAAATCCAGTTGGAACTATAGCTGTAATCTCGAATTTCGTTTTTGGATCGATGCTGACCCCGGCGTTTCTCAATTCAATATCAACGAATATGGCTTATCTTGGGGACGTGTCTAATCTGTTCCCATGGCTTTCGTATCTCCCCATCATGCTGTTTGAAGCTATTTGCATTATTGATAATGAAAAAGATACTAAAATAAAGCTTAGCCGTTGCGGAATTGTTTGGACTCTATTCCTGGTTCTTGCTACTTGCCACCTAGTTGCTTTGGCTCTATACATCGCTTTTACAGGAGTTGGAAGCCAGACAGTTGCGGGTGTCCAAGCGCGATATCTCATACCTTTGATAATACCTTTTGCCTGTCTATTGCTCAGGTTCCCTATTTACTGCGATGAGGAGGTGAAGGCTAAAGTTACAGCCTTTATGCTCGGGGCTCCATTTGCGCTGCTGTATTTTGTGATGTTCGAGCTTCTGTATATCCGTTTTTTCTAAATTAGCGATATAGGTCATGGTTATAGTAGGAGTGGGCAATTAGTTGGATTCGATTGGATCGAATGGGACGGCGTTGAGGGTTCGCTCAGGACATGCGCCCCGTATTTGAGGCAGAACTGCAAGGGGTCCTTTTCCTGCGGTGATGGATGGGGACTCCATGTGTGCTCTAGTTGAGCAAGCTAAATATCTAAGCTTGAGATGTAACTTCCTAATGGTTAGACAGGATACAGTAAACTTAAGTCTGAGTTAAGCTATGCGTTGGACTGTAAGAGTCGCAAATTCTTTGGGCGTCGCTAAGAGCCAACTGTTTTTGGAATGGATGAATCTCGATTGTCTTTTACTTCAACGACATGTTCAAAAGGACATCTGCGTGTTCTCGTAATAATTCCTGCCTATAACGAACAGGAGTGCATTCTCAATACCGTTGCAGCTATAAAAGCTGCGGGTTATGACTATGTCGTAATCAACGACGGCTCACAAGATACAACGCTTGAGCTTTGTCGAGAGCATGGTATCAACATATTGGATTTGCCGCAGAACCTTGGTATCGGTGGAGCGGTCCAAGCGGGCCATAAATATGCCCAGAGATTTGGCTATGATATCGACATTCAGGTTGACGGCGATGGCCAACATGATCCTTCTTATATTCCTGAGCTTGTAAAGCTGATTGAGAGCGGTGCGAGTTTGGCGATAGGCTCTCGATTTCTGGTTGAGACTGATGGTTTTCAATCAACTTTTATGCGTCGTGTTGGAATCAGGTGGCTTTCATTTTTGCTCGAGTTGCTTACGGGTAAGGTGGTCACCGATCCCACTTCTGGCTTTAGGGCCTGCAATAAAGATGCTATCGACCTGTTCTGCAAGAGTTATCCTGATGACTACCCGGAGCCAGAGTCGATTGCTTTGGCTATGAAGCTTGGTCTTCCCGTTATGGAAGCGCCTGTAAAGATGAATGAGCGCCAAGGTGGACGTTCATCTATCGGGGGCTTCTCTTCCGTCTACTATATGGTCAAGGTTACGTTAGCCATTGTCCTTGTGTGCTGGGTTCATAGGGGAGACAAATAATGAATCTTATTTTGAGGATTGGTGCGGCCCTCTTTTTCGGCGGATTCCTCGTCTATGTTTTACGTCTCGTGTCCAACGGAAAGATGCTTCTTAAGTACTCTTTGCTGTGGATTTTGATGTGTATGGCGGCCTTGATCTGTGATTTATGTCCTCAGATTATTTATAGTTGCTCAACAGCTATTGGGTTTGTCAACCCGGCCAATTTCCTTTTTTTGGGTGCAATCGTGCTGTTGCTTGCAATCTCTCTGTCTCTTAGCGTTGCCGCGAGTCGTCATGTTTTGGCGATCAAAAACCTTACTCATAGGATTGCCCTGCTCGAAAAAGAGCTTGAGAAAAGGTCTGATCATGAATGAGCTCAATACATGGTTTGATTCAGTTCCTTCGGCTATCCCTCATTAGGGCTCCTAAGTTTGTGCACCATTGATCGCGCTCGACTGCTGGTTGTGGATTGTCTAACAAATAGACAATCCCTATGTTGAGTGTCTTATCGTTTTATCTGGTGCAACGTATCAAGCGAGTTGTCTTGCATATTAATTAATTTGGGAACTGCATCTCTGGGTCGACTGCATCTGGATATTCAAAGGTTAATTTGATTTGGCGAGAAGAGAAAAATGATGAAAAATCGACATCTGAGTTTAATCAGCGTGGTTTGTCTAACATCTATTTGTTTCATCTCTCTTTTATGGCCCGCAATCGCATTTTCATTAACTGAAGATTGCGTGGCTGAAGGCACTGATGGCTCTTTGGTTCAATCGGGTCAGGAAGCATTTGGGACATCAGGTAGCGATCGTTTGACTTTGGATTCCGATAATTTCAAAGCATCTATCGATTCGTCGATATATGAATATACTGGCGATGTGATTACTCCTGATGTCTCTGTTTTGACTGCCAGCGGTTCTGTGCTAGCAAGCGGAATCGATTATGAAGTCACGTATTCAGATAATGTTGCCCCTGGCTGCGCCACTATAAGAGTGAATGGGCTAGGGAATTACGCCGGCGTTACCTCTCAACTGTCGTTCCAGATCGTTCGTTCCTCTGATAATAACATCGCTCTTCCTGGTTCTTGGGCCTACCAAAACGGTAAATGGTGGTGGAGATATGAGGCTGGTGGTTGGCCGTCAAACTGTTTTCTGTCCATTAGAGGGGCGGAGTATTATTTTGATTCCGAAGGTTATGCAGCTACTGGCTGGAAATACTTGAACGATGGCTGGCATTTATTTTCTAACTCCTGTGCACATTTGAAGGGATGGGCTGCCACCGGTGGGCGCTGGTTCTACCTTGACGAGACATCGGGTTCAATGAAGACCGGCTGGGTTTTAATTGATGATAGCTGGTACTATTTGGACAGTTCGGGCGCTATGCAGACCGGGTGGTTACTCCTTGGCAATACTTGGTACTGGCTTGAGCCTTCTGGATTAATGGCTACGGGCTTTAGGCTTGTTAACGGCTCTTTGTATCATTTTTCCGAATCCGGTTCTATGAGCTCCGGTTGGTTTATTAACGATGGGGCATGGTATTGCTCCAACGCATCGGGAGAGATTCGTACCGGGTGGTTTTACAATGGTTCTAGCTGGTATTTGCTAGACCCCAATAATAATGGCGCCATGCTGGAAGGATTTCAAACTGTAAATGGCTCCATTTATTATTTGGATCCGGATAGCGGCGGTGCATTAAAGTGCAACACTTGGGTCTTCTCACAAGATGAAAACGTATATTATGCGTGCAGCAGTGGTGCGATTGTGCTTTCGGGCGTCAAGGACGGCGCGGGTGGAATTAAGCTCAGGGATCCCGAGGGAAAGCCTGTCGCTGGCTGGTATTGGTCCTCAGATGCACAGGTGTGGTTTTACACAGACTCAGATGGGGTTCTGCAGCGCGGTTGGCGATTCATTGACGGTAGGTGGTATCACCTCGACAACGAATCCGGAGCCATGAATACTGGCTGGTTCCTCGATGATGATGGAACGTGGTACTACCTTATGTCTTCTGGACAAATGGTAAATGGCTGGAACAGAATTGGAGACTCCGAGTATTTCTTTAATGCCTCAGGTGCTTGGGTGGAGCCTGAGCACTCCGCGCGCGTCTCCTTGCAGTCCCAGATCGTTAATCGTTGCCATAGCGTTCCTTCTCCTGGGGCGGGACTGTGCTCGGAGTGGGTTAGCCATGTGTTTTACCCCGTGCTGGGGTCATATCCCAACGGCGACGCATGCGACATGTTCTGGAATTGGTGTTACAGCCGAGATATATCTCAGCTTAAAGTTGGAATGATCGTTGCGGTCCCTACGCATACTCATACAAGTGCTGGTGCCCGCTGGGGCCATATTGCTATTTATATCGGAAACGGTATGGTTATGGATAACATCGGTTACATCAGGACAACATCACTTGCTTGGTGGCTGAACTACTACCACACTACCGCTATACCACAGTGGGGCTGGGTTTTAAATACGCCTTTGGAATGATGCGGATTCTGGCCAGCATGCGGAATCAACGCCTGCTTGTGTATCGAATCACAAACGCTTCTTAACTGTATATCATGTATGGAATGCAATTATTCATAGTAAGGGAATCGAGGGTTGACCCTCGATTCCCTTATCTATTAGTCGCATTTTAATAAGGCTAAAATTAGAAAGCGCAGAATTAAGCTAACACTTTATAAATGATAGTAGCGATTTCCGGGTTCTCCCACGCTGAAATTTGGGTTAATGTACGGATCGCCTTCGACATAGTATTTTGCCCAGCGATAATTCATGTATGCGACTTCTTTGTGGAACCGAATCTGCTTTTCCGTATTGTTTTCAACGCCTCTAGAAATCGACTCGTAGTGATAGAGCTCGACTTCGGGCGTGTATACGATCAGGTCGTTAATCTCGCGTAGCTTTAAGCAAAAGTCAACATCATTAAATGCAACTTGAAGCTCTTCGGTGAAACCTCCGACTTTCTCATATTCGCTACGCTTGGTCATTATGCAAGCTGCAGTGACAGCGCTGAAGTCTTGTTGCGCATCGTTGAGTGCAAAGTAGCCCCAATTATTCCTTGGCATGCTCTGGCAAAGATGTCCCGCCACGCCGCCAGTGACGCATAGGCCCGCGTGCTGAATGGTGTTGTCGGGATAGTAGAGTTTTGCACCGACTGCGCCAACATCCTCACGTGCGCAGATGCCAAGCATGGTCTCGATCCAATTGGGCGTAATTACCTCAGTATCGTTATTCAATAGCAAGAGATAGTCGCCCTTGGCGTGAGCAACGCCAAAGTTCATGAGCTTGGAGAAATTGAATTCGTGTTCCCAAGTTGCAAGACGAACGATGTCAGGATATTTTGCTTGCAACTTATCGTAATAATCGAACGTTGCCTTTTCTATGCTGTTGTTTTCGATTATGACAAGCTCATAATTGTCATATGTTGATTTCTCAACAATTGACGTGATGCAGTTGTCCAGAATGTCGGCGTGGTCTTTAGTTGGAATGATAATTGACACGAGTGGATGGGAATCTGGCACAGCGTAGGTTACTTTATATGTAAAGGGACGACGCGCTTGTTCGACCTTCGCATTGAGCCCAAGCCTGTCCAAATGACTCTGGACCGCTTTGATACCTGCGATAGTGGCATACGGCTTGCTATCGGCATTTGCTGCGGTGGAGGTCTCGCTTAGGCGCCAGTGATATAGAACCTTTGCAACATGATGAACTTTCCTTGCCTTTTCCACGGCGCGGAGAGTCAGATTATGATCCTGTGCTCCATCGAACTCTTTCGTGTTCGGTTCTAGAGTGTCAAGCAGGGACTTACGGATAGTAAGCATGTGGCAGATATAGTTGTTATTTCTGAGCAGATCGATATTGAAATCCGGTTTAAAGAACGGCTGCGCTAGTTTCCCATCGGGCATGAGTTTGTCTTCGTCGCAATAAAGAAGATCGACGTTATCATCGTTTTCTATTGCCTCGGCATATGAGAACAACAAGTCCGGTTCAAGAATATCGTCATGGTCAAAGAAGCTAACGAAATCACCCGAAGCGATGGCAACGCCGGCGTTTGTGTTTTCGGAAATGCCCTTATTCTCGGTAAGGTTAATTGATTTAATTCTGTTGTCGTGGGCCGTCTCCTGCTCAACGCGAGCCTTTAGTTCCTGATTGTCAGGACTTGCATTAACTAGGATGAGCTCCCAGTTTGCATAAGACTGGTTTTTTACGGATTCGGCCATATCGTTAAAGAACGAAATGGGTGTGTTGTATAGAGGGACAATAATGCTGAACTTCGGAGCGCTGTTGAAGACGATTTTTCTCTGTTTCTCCAGAGCGCCGATGGTTGCCTTATGTTCCGTGAACCATTCGGGGTATTCAGGGTCAAACTGCGCATGGGTAAAGAGAAAGTTGGTCTCCTCAAGAAGCAAGCCTAATTTATCGGGCGTTAAGCAGTCGAATGCACTGAATGATGGGTGATTTTGATCGTCAATAACAAAATAGTAACGATCGAACGCTTTTGGCATACGAACCGAGAGCTGCGTTTCAAGTTGCTTTTTCTCAGATGTAAATCCAACGCTTGTTACATTCGAACCGAAATTGACGATGCTCAAATCAACTTCATTGAGGGCTCGATCGAAACAACGAAGTTTGATTTGCGAGTCGCTACGATAAGGAGTTCTCACCGTGCACCTAAGGATATAGTCGCTTGAATCTTCGATGCACTGCCAGAAATCAATCGTTGCCATGTCAAACTCTGAAACGTCATCGTAGTTTCGGAGTTTGCTGCACATGTCAGGTTTAATTTTGTAGTTAAGGCGCGACTCCCATTTGATGTTCTTGCAATTTAGCGAAAGGGAGTCGCTGCTCAGGGTGCGACCGTCTTGGCCGATTTCGCTAAACTCAATTTTGATGGTGCGAGCATCGGGATCGGGGACTACAAGGACGTATGAGTTCGAGTCACAACTATTGTCCCGGAATTTTAGGAGGGATAAAGGTGAGCGGCGGTTATCGTCTGTAGCCGCCTGGGCTGTTACGCTGGAGCCTTTATGGATGCCTTCAATCTTAAGCTGCTGGTAGATTTTCCAGTTTCCTCTGCATACTCCGGTTGTTTCGACTCGCATTGTTTGCCTTTCGTTTGTTGGACACTGCTCATTGTACTTTTTCATTTGTTGCCTCGCTAGAAATGCAGAAAGAGTTGCGTGTTTCTGCTGTCCGATTTAAATAAGAAGACGGGGAGGTTGCTGCCGGTGCGTATAATTTAATTAACTATGCATCTGTAATCAGCGGCTTTTGCTCAACGATTGTCAATCGAGAGGATTTTTATGAAAGGCATCATCCTCGCCGGCGGGTCCGGCACCCGCCTGTACCCGCTCACGCTCGTGACCTCCAAGCAGCTGCTGCCGGTCTACGACAAGCCCA
>ERZ1106931.116-NODE-116-length-71739-cov-6.892724_pt1 | contig 71739 bp, 77 predicted proteins | sample MGYA00403664_ERZ1106931 | MGnify/ENA primary metagenome ERZ1106931 (study PRJEB35170, sample SAMEA104062435) | human gut metagenome | biome: human gut; feature: human-associated habitat; material: faeces | place: Denmark | collected 2012-06-29 ... | reverse complement strand
CCCACCATGAGCACGGCCGCGCCGAAGGCGAGCATCTGGCCCGCCGAGACGCCAGCGGCGGTGCCGGCCGCGGTCTCGCCGCCCGCGAGCGCCGTCGTCCCTGCCGCCGCCGCGGGAGAGGCGACGGCCATGCCGCCCACGGCTGCCGAGAAGGCGGAGACGAAGCCCACGACGCCCTTGGCCACACGGAAGGCCGCGAACGCGACGGCGAGGCCCTTCACGTAGGGCGCGGCCTCGCTCGCGTGGTCCTTGAGCCACCCGGTGGCGTCCGAGACGCCCTTGACGACCGGCTTCGCGGCGTCGAGCGCATTCTTCAGGCCGTCCGCCGCGTCTTTGGCGGCGTCCCCGGACGGCTCCACGCCGAGCAGGGACAGCGCGAGGCCGCCGATCGCCCCGCCCACGTTGCCCGCGGCGGCACCCAGCTGCCCGATGGTGTCCGATAGGGTCTGGGCCGCGCCGTTCTGCGCACACGAGTCGATAAAGGCCGACACGCCGTCCGTGACGGCGGTGATGGCGTCGGTCGCGCCGTTGATGCCGCCCGTGATGAGCGGCTTGAAGGCGTCGAGCAGGACCATGCCCGCCTTGACGCCAGCCGCCTCGAGGTTGCCCATGGCGCCCTCGATGGTGGCGGTGGAGGTCGCCGCCTCCTTGGCCGCGTCGGTCATGCCGAGGTCCATGATGGCGCGGTTGAACTCCTCGGCGGAGATCTCGCCCTTCTCCATGGCTTCGCGGAAGTTGCCCGCGTACGCGCCGTTCGCCCTCAGGGCCTCCTGCAGCTTGCCGGAGGCTCCCGGGATGGCGTCCGAGAGCTGGTTCCAGTTCTCGGTGGTGAGCTTGCCCGCGCCCGCAGTCTGGGTCATGACCATGCCCACGGACTTGAACGTGTCGGCGTTGCCTCCGGCCACGGCGTTGAGGTTGCCCGCCGCCTCGGCGAGCTGGGCGTAGTTGTCCACGCCGTTCGCGGCGAGCTGCGCCGTCGTGTTGCGGATGTCGGAGAGGTCGTAGACCGTCTCGTCCGCGTAGGCCTGCGTCGAGGCCGTGAGCTGCCTGATGGTCGAGTCGTCGAGGCCCGCGAAGCTCAGCGTGCTCGCGAACTTCTGCGCGGAGTCCGATGCATCGGCGATCTCTCCCATGAGGCCCTGCACCGCGCCGATGAGCTTCGAGCCGATAGTTGAGGCAAGGCCGCCGAGCGCGCCCGCGATGGCCGCCCCCTTGGCGGAGATGCCCTTGCCCACGGACTCGCCCATGGAAGAGCCCGCCTGCGTGCCCGCGCTCCTGAACTTCCCGAGGAACCCGCCGCCGGGCTGCGCTGCGCCGCCGAACTCCTTGGAGAAGGCCGCGCCGCCAGACTTGCCCGCGCCGCCCAGCTCCCTGTCCATCTTCGCAGCGAAGCCCGACATGGTGGGCATGATCGTCACGGACGCCGAGCCGACGTTCACCGCCATCTACACACCCCCTTCCGGGATGCCGAGAATCCTGTCTATCTCGCCGCGCGAGCGCTCCGCGTTGGCGCGCCGCCGCTCGGCGTCCGCCCTCTCGCCCGGGGTCTTCGGCGGCTGAGGGACGCGCCGCCCCTTCTGGCCGTCCTTGGTGCACTGCCTCCACGCCAGGAGCCTGAGGTAGTAGACCGCCTGGTTGAGCATGTACTCGCCCTCGCTCCACTCGAGCGCCGGGCTCTGCCGCCTCGCCGTCCTCGACTCGCGCGGCAGCGCGTGCCACAGCATCGCCCAGCGGGTGCAGTCCTCGTCCTCGGCCTCCAGGGGGAGGTCGATGCCGTAGAACTGCCTGAAGTCCGCCACCGTGTCCTCGCGGTGGTCGAGCCAGTCGCAGGCGAAGCCGGTCAGTTTTTTGCCGAGATGGCCTCCGCCATCGCTGAGGTGAAGGCCGACCAGTCATCGGCGGAGCACCCCAGCTCGTCGGGGGCGTTACCATCGGCGTCGGGGATGCACCCGATGTAGTCGATCAGGTGGCCGCAGCAGACGATGTCCATGGCCTCGTTCGCGGCCCTGGGGTCGCGCTCGCCGAGGTTGAGGGCCGTCTGGACCTTGAGCGACGCGAACGCCGTCTTGTCCACCTCGAACGTCAGCCCGCGGAAATCGAACTTGACGGTGTCGTGCTTCTTCTTAGTCGGCATTCGCCGCTCCTTGTCTCTTCGTCGGCAAAAGGGCGGGCGCGGCGCGCCCGCCCGTCATCAGTCCTAGGCGGCCTTGGTGGTCTCCGTGGACTCGTAGTAGTCGTAGCAGGTGTTGCCCTGCTCGTCGGTCAGGTACTTCATCGTCAGCGCGCGCTGGCACAGCTCGGAGCTCGCGATGGTGAGGTCGTCCAGCTCGGAGGACTTGCCCTTCGGCACGACCTTGCGCCAGCGTCGGCCGTTCTTGAGCACCAGCTCGAGCACGTACGCGAAGGTCGGGTGGGAGTCGGAGTTGTGCTTGACGGTGATGAGGCCGCCCGCGTCGGTCACGTTGTCCTCGCCGTACTGGCGCTTCAGGGTCTCGGCCTTGATCTCGGCGAGCGTGAGCTGCGCGGACTCGACTCGGTTGGAGTTGGTGGAGTCCATGACGTCGCCGTTCATGTCCGGGATGTCGTCGGAGTCCTCGTCGACCGTCTCCACGTAGCCGTCCTCGGAGATGAAGCCGAGGCACTTGAACGCGGGGTCGAGCTTGGTCTCGATGTCGGTCGGCAGGTCCGTGCCCACGGGCGCGGAGAAGATGTAGCCGCCCTTCACGCCCTTTGCGGAGCTGACGTTCGCCTGGTTGTTGGTGTTGGTTTCTGCCATTCGCAGGCCCCTTTCTTGTCTACTCGCAGACCCACAGCTGGATCTGCACGATGTAGCGAGAGCGGCCCGTGTCCGGGTCGTTCTGCCGGTAGGTGTTGGTGACCTCGGGGTGGAACACGTTCGGTTCCTCGTCGAGGTCGTAGACGGCGGCGCCCACCCTCTCGGAGAGCGCCTGCGCCGCCTTGCGCTGCTTCTTTCCTGCCCAGCAGTCGACGGCGAGCTGGACGGGCTCGAACATGGAGCCTCCCCCGCCCAGCCGCTCGACGCTTATGAAGCTTTCCGGCACGTCCGAGGTGACCTCCACGCGGCCGGGCACGCCAACCGCCTCGGAGAGCCTTCTGGCCACCACTGCCTCGATGTCCATGCGCTACCCCCTCGCCGCGCCGAGCGCCTTCGAGAGAGCCTTGTGCTTGGCCTCGCTATAGCGCCCGTGGTTCGTACCCGTGGCCACGATGTACGCGTGGTCGCCCTTCTTCGGAAGCACGACGGGCTTCATCACGAACGGCGGCTTGTAGTACTCGGACCCCGGGTAGGCGATGATGTCCTTTGGGTGGCGCCTCGCGGGGCCGCGGACCTCGCCGTTGCCCCCGGCCATGCTTACGGCCTGGGAGCGCACGCGCTCGGCCTTGACACGGAGCATGCCCTGGACGGCACTCGAGTTCTTGACGGCGCTGTAGCCTGCCCTGTTGGCCTTGAACTTTCCGAACTTGACGCTAGCCATCTGCGCGGGTCACCTCCGCGGCCATGTTGAAGGGGCCGGGCGTCGCCGCCTCGGTCGTGCGCTGCGGATCGCCCACCACGTCGTAGGTCTCGCCGCGCACCTCGACCGAGCAGCCGCGCAGGCTCCCGGCGTAAGTCTTGGGGAAGTGGAGCGTGAAGGCCACGGCGACCCCCTCCGGGCGCGTCGCGTCCATGTCAGAGGTCGCCCCCGGGCACACGACGCAGCGCACCTCCTCGCGCTCGGCCCCCACCTCGACGGGCTCGCCGAGGTCGTCGCGCTCGATGCTCGGGCGGATGACGGTGACCGGCTCCGTGGGGATGAGGCTAAACATGGTCATCGCCAGCCATCGGGACGATGACCGTGACCGTCTCGGTCGGTATCCCAGCCATCGGCATCACGCCTCCTCCCAGCGATCAGCGGCGGTCATGGGCTGGATGCTGCGCACGCGGCACCCGGCCAGACCGAGCCGCTTGAGGTCGGAGCGCCCCAGGTAGAGGTCTCCGGTCGGGTTGGCGAACGTGACGCTCGCCGAGTACGGGCCGGTCGTCTGCGACTGCTGGGTGATGCCCGCCATGGCGCCGGGCGCGTTGACCGCGCGGGCGACCATGGCCACGCAGACGGACTTCACGTTCTCATCGAACGTGGGATTCGAGCCGGCGAGGTACCGGATACCCATACGGCGCCGATATGCCCCGCGCAGGTACGCCGAGGCATCCTCGAGCAGCGCGGCAACCCTGGCCTCGTCCTCGGCGGCACCGCAGCGCGCCTCGTAGTCGGCAACAGTGGCGAAGGCGCCCACTAGAGCGTCTCCAGGATGGCGATGAGCTCCGCCTTGGTCGCCTTGCGCGGGGCGAAGCCGTTGGCGGCCTCGATGGCATCGCGCAGCTGCTGCACGGTCATCTCGGGTGAAGGCTTCTCGTGCACGGCCCGCTCGGGCTCGTCGTCCACGACGTCCTCGTCCTCGGCGCCATCGTCCTCGACGAGCTCCGCGGCGGCCTCCGGCTCGGCGGGCGGGAGGTCGACGTGGCCGAGGGCGGACAGCTCCGCGAAGCGCTCGTCGGTCAGCTCGACCTCCTCTCCCACGTAATGCACCGCGAGGGTCTCGCGGTCACGGTACGGGTAGGTGACCAAAGCGATCATGGATACTCCTTAGGGTTGCCTAGGCGGTCGGGGCGATGGTGCCCTTGACCACGAAGTCGATGTACTCGGCGAAGAACACGAGGCCGACGTAGGCCACGGTGTCGTAGGTCAGGCTCTTGAGCTCGGGCGAATGGGACACGGCGATGTAGCCGCTCTCGTCGGAGTAGAAGCCGAACAGGTCGTCGCCGTCGGTCGGGGCGACGTAGACCTTGATGTTGTCCTTGACGGTGGCGTAGATCGTGCCTGCGGCGACGGAGCCGGTGGACACGAGCGTGCCCAGGCCCGCCCAGTTCTCGATGTAGGAGATGCCGAAGGCGCTGAAGACCTCGGACTCGCCGATCTGCTTGGCGAAGTCGACCGGGTTGGCGAAGTAGACGGTCTCACCGCTGCCGAAGCCGTACTCCTCGGTGAGGTTGGACAGGGCGGCCCAGGCGTTCGCGGCGGTGGCCACGAGGCTCTTGCCGGTCGCGGCCGTGGTGCCCTCGGCGCCGAGGGCGGCGACGAAGTCCTTCTTGATGTTGCGCTGCATGTCGGAGATCATCGCGGCGTCGGTCTTGTCGACGGCGCCGTCGTAGCCGCGCTTCTTGACCTCCTGCAGCGTGGTCTGCTTGCGGTAGGGCTTGAGCGTCACCTCGAAGGTCGTGACGTCCTCGTAGGTGTAGCTGGAAAGCGGGATGTCCTGGCCGGCGGTGTACTCGGCCTCGGAGAGCTTGCCGGTGATCTTCTTCTGGTGCAGGGTCTCGCCCACGGCGGCGTGGATGGGCGCGCAGGTGGACAGCATCGCCGTGAGCTTCTCGAGCGACTTGGTGAAGGTGTTCACGAGGTCGACGTTGCGCGCGGCTGCGAGGGTCTTGATATCGGGCATTGGGGCCCCTTTCTCCCCTTACTTGAAGAGGTCGATGTTGGCGGCGATCGCCGCCATGCGTTCCTTCTTGTCCTCGATTCCGAGGATGTCCTTCTTGGAGGGCTTGCCCGGCTTGGGTTTGCCGCCTGCCTCGGGCGCCTTCGGCGCGCCGCCGGCCGGTTTCGTGATGGCCGCCACGGCCTTGGCCTGCTCGGTGAGGGAGTCCTCGTCCTCGCCGTTGAGCGTCGCCACGATGGAGCGGTCGAGCCCGGTGGCCTTGGCCACGGAGTCGACGAGCGCGGAGCGGGCGGCGCTCGCCTTGAGGGAGGCGTTCTCGCTCTCGAGCGCGCTCAAGCGCTCCTCGACAGTCGGGTCGGTCTTGGTCGCGGCTGCCTTGAGCTCGTCGAGCTCCTTGAGGTTCGCCTTCGAGCGGCTCTCCCACTTGCGCGACTCCTTCAGCGCGTTCTCGTAGAGCGCCTTGTAGTCGGGCGCCGGATCGGTCTCTCCGCCCTGTGCAGAGTCGATCGGATCGGTCTCGGCGGGCGTGGTCTCCTGGGCCATGCTCCCTCCATTTCCGCCCCGTGCGGGGCATCGTCTTGCCCCGTGCGGGGCGCTTTTCGGCATGAAAAAGGCCACCCGTGCGGATGGCCTGGTTCAACGTTTTGGTCGGGGCGGCGGGACTCGAACCCGCACGGGCGATGCCCACGTGCTCCTGAGGCACGCGCGTCTGCCATTCCGCCACGCCCCGATGGCACCTGGCCGAGGAATCGAACCCCGGTAAGCGGTTTTGGAGACCGCCGCACTGCCATTGTGCTAGCCAGGTGTGTATAATCTGATTTGAAAAGCCCTGGGCGTGCTGGATAGCTAACCTGGGGCTTATTTCTTTATGTCGTCTATGGCCCCGCCCCTGGTCAACAAGATAACGTGGTCGATGTCATGCCTCGACATCTCGAGCCGCACGCGCTTCAGCGCGTCCTCTCTTGTCACAGGGACCTCCTCGCAGTTAAGCACGACGATAGAGGGCCTTACCGGCCCACCTTCCGCCTTTTCGAACTGCCGCACTGCCTTTCTTATATTGCGCTCGATGAACCTAAGCCCGTTGACGCCAGACGCATCGCTTGTCGGGCTCTTCAGCTCGCATAGCCTGCCGTCGAGCAGCAGGTCGATATTGGAAAAGCCCTCCGGCGCGTCCTCCTTGCGGACGACGACCTCGTGACCGGCCGCCCGAAGCGCCTCGTGCGCCGCGAGGTCGTAGGAGCCGCCGCGCTCGTGCGCGAAGGTCTCTTTCGGCTTCTTGTACACGACTGGAGGCCCAGGCGAACCGAGCACGGCACGCTTCGCCGCGTCCTTGTCGGCGCTCGTCAGACTTTCGTCCTCGTCGATGTTCTTGAACTGTGCCCACTGCTCGCGAAGCTCCTCGGGGCGCACTCCCTCCACGAGCTCCGCGTCCGGGTCGTCCTCGAAGCCGGGGACTACCTTGCAGTCGCAGTGCCGGTGGAAGTGCTTGAACTCGCCGGCCGACTTGCGCGTGTGGTAGACCGCGCCGCGGCTCGCGAGCATGATGCAGAAGGTGCAGGTCTCGAAGCCCGTCGGCACGCGCGCGAAGCGCACGCCGGCGCTCCTGTCACGGCCCACGTTGGAGATGATCGTCTCGTTCAGGCTGCGGAGCGCGTCGTTGCGGGCGTACTCGCCGCACGCCCTGGCGAACGCCGCGTCGCCGCCCTTCACGAGCTTCTTCGCCTGGTATCTGGCAACGGTATCGACCGATTCTGGCCTGTAGGTCGTCATGGTGACGGCCTGCTGCAGCCTGGCGCCGTTGCGCTCTGCGAGGTCGTCGTACCATTGCGCCGCGAACTCCGCCGCGACGTCGTCGTATCCCTGCACGAAGCCCTCCATGATGAGCTTCGCGGCCTCGCGCTTCTCGGCGACGGTCGCGCCCTCGTGGGCGCGGCACCAGGCGAGCACGGCGGTCTCCACGTCGGATGCCGCCCCGTCGCCTATCTTCGCCACGGCCCGGTTGTAGGCCGCGAACTCAGACGCGCTAATCATCGGCGGGCGGCGCGGGTTCCGCCGCCTGGGTGACGCCCGCCATCAGGTCGAGCGCCGCCGAGCGCGTCACGTTGCGCCTGATCTCGGACGAGACGTTGCGCACCTCGTCGTCGTCGAGGCCGTTGAGGCGCCAGAAGGTCGGCGTGCCGGCGAAGCCCTCGACCACAGACGCGAGCTTGATGGAGCTGTCGGTCTGCTGGGCCAGCGTCGGCATGGCGGGGTTGAGGAAGTGGACGGACACGCCGCAGGCGTCCTCGGCCTCATCGTAGGAGCACCCCAGCTCCGTTGCGATAGCGGCGGTCGCGGCCTTGGCAAGCGCCGCCTTGGCCTCGCGGATGAAGCTCTTGCACTTGAGGATGAGCGGCTCGTTCTCGGCGTAGATGGCCTCGGCGGAGCTGGGGTTGTCGCTCATGATGCCGAACTGCCCCACGTGGATGCCGGTCGCGGCGCTCATGCGCTTGCACAGGTTGCCGAAGTGCTCGGTCATGGGCTGCATGCTCGGCTGCGTGAGCTGGCCGAACTGCGGAATCGTGCCGTCCTCGGTCTTGGTGACCTCGAAGATGGAGCCGATGAAGGCGCTCCACTTGGTCTTGTCGGCGAACGCGTCTCCGTCGGTGCCCAGAAGGTACTTCTGCGTGGACGCGGCGAACGCTGCGGCGATCTCCTCGTTGACGTTGGCGCGCATGGCGCAGTCGATGAGCCAGCGCACCTCGGAGTTGATCCTGGACACGCCGAACGGTCGGTCGTCATCGGGGTTGTGCGGCATGACGAACATGGGCACGGCGCCCAGGCCGTGCTCCACGTACTCCGCCGCCCACTCGTTGCGGCGAACCTCGCGGATGCGCACCATGCGGTCCGGCAGCATCACGTTGACCCAGTCCGGGCGGTCCGTGGGCCGCCCGCGGTCCTTGGCGAAGGAGACGACGAACATGCCGGAGGACAGGCACTCGTGAACGTCGTCCCAGATGCCCGTGCACAGGGTCGGCGGGTACGCCGAGATGCGGGCGTGCCCGTCCTCGTCCGCCGTCACCACGAGCATGGAGAAGCAGTACTTGAGTGCGGAGTTGACGGCCTTGCCGACGCGCGTGGCCATCTTGTTGCGCTTGGCCACGGAGGTGAGCAGGCCGTCGAAGTCCTCGTCGTCGGGGCACGTGAACCCGTCGAAGGCGATGTGGTCGCGCATGACCTCCACGCACTTGTATCCCCAGCCGCACGCGACCTCCAGGTCGCGCAGCGAGTCGGGCACGGCGATGCCGAGGTCCTTGAGCATGTTGCGCGCCTCGTAGTAGTCCGAGCGCAGGAGGTTGCCCCTGTAATGGGTCTGCCAGCTGTTGAGCAGGCAGCGCACCGTCTCGCGGTCCTCCTCGAGCAGGCCGTCGGCGGACGCCACGGCGTAAGGTATCGAGATCAAGTGACCCTCGCCTTCATTCCGGGTTTTCTCTTCGATGTGTTGAGCGCGAGCAGCGCCAGCCCCGCGGCCTCGATGGGCGCGGCGTTGTCGCCGCCGAAGCCCCAGCCGCCCGACGAGCCGATCTTGCGCTTGGGGGACGTCTCGGCCGACAGGTCGAGCGCCGGGCACGCGATATGCGTGACCGAGCCCGCCTTCGCGCCGGACGAGATGAGGCTTGCGGCGGTCACGGCCTGGTCGGTGCTCGGGCGCAGGATGTAGTCCTTGGGCATGCCCATGCCCTCGAGCTTGTCGCACAGGGCGCCGGCGCCCGCCTTGCCGTCGATTGCGACGCAGGCGTACCTGCCCGCCCTCGCGGCGATCCAGTAGGCCAGCCAATCCGTGCTGGGCTCCGGGTCCTCGCAGAAGGGAAGCTCCACGTGCACGGCCGCGGATCCGGGCGGACGCACGGCACACGCCACGGCAACGGTCGAGCCGTCCGCGCTGAACCTCACGCCAGCGCAAACCCTGCAGCCGGCGGTCAGCTCGGGGCCGCTCCCCACGAGGCACGCGCCCCATGCGTCGGCGCCGATGATGGGCTTCTCCACCTGACTCTGCGGAGGCAGCCAGTAGCCCAGGTACTCCTGGGCGGCCCCCAGCTCGTCCATGTCCTTCATTCCGGTGCGGATGGCACGGATGTCGGCGTGGTAGCCCAGGGACGGCATGACCGCAGGCCAGCGGCTCTCATCCCAGATGTCGCCGATCTCCTCGACGCCGTACTCCAGCCAGAGCAGGTCGGACGCTATCTCGCCGCCCTCCCACGCCTGCTGTCGGAGGTTCTTGAACACCTCCGCCGGATTACCGGCGCGGGTCGGCGTGCCGGCGTAGACGATCATCAGGTTGTGTTTCGCGCCGGACGTCGTGGTCGGGTTAATGACCTGCGTGTGGATGCCCGTCAGTTCCTGGGCCTCGTCGTATATGACGATGTCGAACGAGAAGCCCAGGCGCGAGGACTTGGTTCTCGTCGAGAACTGGATGACGCCGCCGGAGCTGAACCGCATCCACTCCTGGCCTGTCTGGGAGCAGACCTCGACCAGGAGCTTGCGCCAGCGTGGGATGCCCTCCGACGTGTCGCCGGGGCGGCGCCCGAAGATCTTGCGGAAGCGGTCGACCATCTCCATGGTCGTCGAGTAGTTGTGCTCGGTCCAGAGCACCTTGTAGCCGGCGAGCGCGGCCATGACCGCGACCCACACGATGAGGACGATTGACTTGCCCTGCTGGCGCTCGACCGAGATGCCGACGCGCGGGTGGACCCATTTTCCGTTGGCGTCCACGGCGCCGATGTCATGGGCGAGCTGCTCCTGCCACGGCACGAGTTCGTAGCCCATCGTCGGGGCGAGCTCGACCGCGAGGGAGCCGATGGACCTCTCGTAGGGCTGGACGAGGCGGAGCCTCGGCTTAGCCGAGGACGTCGCGCAGGACCGAGACGGCGTTGATGATGACATCGTCGCCACCGTCCTCCCCAGCCCCCTCTATTCGTTCGATCTGCTCAAGCGTCTCGCGGTACTCCTTGGCGAGCCGGGCCGCCTGGCTGGGCTCGGCGTCATAGAGCTGTCGCTCGATGATCTGGCGCACCCACCGGAGCCTCCCGAGCGTGTCCTGGCGGCCGTCCGGGCCGTCTGCGGGAGGGGCCGAGAGACCGGCGCCCACGGACTCCCCCGTGGACTCGCCGGATGCGATCTCGCCGCTCTCCTTCATCCTCTTGATGAGGGCGCACACACCCGAGCGCGACCTCTTGAGTTTCTTCGCGATAGCCGCAGGTCCGAGCGCCGGGTACGCGTTGCGGACGAACTCCCGCTCGTCCGCAGTCCAGGGCTTGCCCCTCGGTTTCGTGGACTTCGTGGACATTCCATGCACCTCCCGGTATGGACTCGGTTTTGGGGCCTGCGCAAAAAAGGCGCAATGCCGGCGGGCGAGCCTTCGGCCCCCCGGGGAGGGGCCATCCCCCAGGGTCGGGTCACCACTGCAGCGAGGTCGCACAGCCGACGTCGCGGGGACGCGGCGATACCGAGCCGTTCAGCGCGGCGAGGCTCTTGTTGCCGCGCCGCTCGTTGCAGATCCGGTGCGCCGGCGCGACGTTCGCGCGGTCGATGGGCGAGCCGCCCTTGGACACGGGCACGATCTCGTCCACCTCGAAGCTCATCGGGTCGCCCGCGGGCAGGTCGTAGTCGATGGCCATGCCGCAGATGTGGCACGGCAGCCCCTGCGCCTTGAGCCAGGCGCGCACCTGCCGGCGGGCGTGGCCGTTGGCGTAGCGGGTCTTGGTGGCCAAGGCTAGCGCTCCACGGGAGAGCGGCCCCGGTTGGCCATGCATTCCTCGAGCCCCGTAAAGCGCAGGCGCTCGACGGCCTTGCCGGCCCCCTTGCACTTGCGCTTGCCCGCACGGCGGGCGATGCCCAGGGCGCGGCGGAATGCCCACGCCATGACGGTGTCGTACCGGCTTGCGGCGCGGACGAAAGCCTCGCGTGTGACCACGGACCCACCTCATTAGGTTGTTGCTTAATAGAAAGGCCGGAGTCCCTGAACTGCTGAAGGGAACCCCGGCCACTCATCTGTGCTTCCACGCACATCCGACCCGCAAGCCGCGCGGGCGGCGCTGCGAATCGACACCCTAGTTATATCCCAACCACAACGTGCAACGGTGTGCAATTGTGTGCAATCGCGTGCAACTGTAGGCAATCACGTGCAACGGTGTGCAATTGTGTGCAATCGCGTGCAGTCCGCAGGTAAAGAGAAACCCGCCGGCGCTGGGCCGACGGGCAACGATGGAGATATATGCGGTTCAGACCGCAGCGCGGCCAAGGCCCGATCGGGCTGCCGCCAGACCGACCATGTCCGTCCAGTCCAGGGCGGCGCACAGGTCGGAGTTCACCGACCTCACCGACACCCCGAGCGTCCCCGCGATCTCCTGCAGCGTGCGGTCCTCGCAGTATCGCAGCTCCAGCACGTCGCCCCAGCGCTTGCCCGGGTTGGCTGAGCGCACGCCCGCGCAGAGCTCGCGGCCGCGCTCAACCTCGCGCCGCAGCTCCGACAGCTCCGCGCCGCTGCGGCGCTCATAGTCGATCCTGTCATCCGTCGAGCGCATAAAGTCCGTCCCGTGCGCGCCCTTGCCCACGGCGTCGTAGCGCTGGGCGCGCACCTGCTCGCGCGCCTGCATCGACTCGATGACCGCCAGGCGGCGGTCGATGCCGCGCTGGGCGGCCCGTACAGTCTCCAGATATTCCCTTGCGTCCATGTGACCTCCCGCGTGGTACCATGCTCTACGCCATATAGAGGATGCCGGGAGGCGTCTTTGCCAAAGGCCGCCGGCGCTCCAACGCCAGCGGCCTTAATTATATATCTACCTGCGGAAACTCAATATCTCATCGCGACATCGCGCCGCATGGCCATGATCTCGTCGTGCGCCGGGCCCGTGGGCGCCAGGTAGCGGTCGACCTTGTCGCGCTTAGGCTTGGCGCCCCTGCGCCGGGCCTCCTTCGCGCGGTCCTGCTCGTGCTTTCGCCGGCAGTCCTCCGAGCAGTACTTGGCCTTCGGCGCCTGCGGGATGAAGATCCTCCCGCAGACCGCGCAGCTCCTCTCCTGCACGTCCCACATAACGGTCATCTCATCGACCTCCTGAGCCTGCGGGCGCGGCGCGCCTCGATGCTCTTGCGGACGCGGCGGTTCTCGACGAGCATCCGCCACAGCTTCTCAAATAACCTCATCGCTTAGCCTTCCTCGACCTCTTGAGTGCGCGGGCCCGGTCGCGCTGCAGCGCCCTCGCCCTCCGCTCCGTCTCCCCGATCTGCGCCGCCGTCACGTGTGGCGCGTCGGCACGACCGTGCACGAGCGCCCGGCGCGCGGGACCCGACACCAGATCGGGCACCGTGCGCCAGGCGGTAGCGCGGAACAGCTCCACCGCCGAGCGGATCAAAGCTCCTCTCCGCAGAACGGGCAGTACTTGATGTCCTCGATGTAGCCGTCCGCCGTCACATCGGCGCTGACGGTGTCGCCGCACGAGTCGTTGACCGAGATGTCTAGCATCACGCTGGTATCCAGCTCGACCCTGACGATCGGTTCGCCGTCGTATCGGCGCGTAAGGGTCATGGAGCCAACGGACCAGTTGCGAACACCTCGGTCGGGCGCAGAGTGAATGGACGCAATGCGCGACCCACCGCAGAAATAGCAGCTCATTTGCCATCACCCGCGAGCAGGGAGTGGATGCGGTAGCAGATGCTGTGGAGCGCCCTCGTCTGGCACAACGTGCCGCCGCACCTGTCAGCGCAGGCATCGCACATCCCAGAGACAACGTTGTAGGCGTGCGTCGGTTCTTCGCTGGCAGGGCAGTTCATAGCAGCTTCGATATCGTTCATCAGGGCGCCGAACGTATCCGGGCGGATCAGGTGCATCTCTTCCACCCTCACGACTCCCTCATCGCAGCAGGCACGCCAAACGCCAGCGCCGAGCAGATACTCATATCTCTTGACCGTGCACTCCATGCCGCTGTCCGCAAAGAGCGTCGCGGTCGACAGGGAGACCTTGCGTCCCTCCTTGTCGACAGGGCCCAACGGCATCACTTCCCCGTCCGGCGTCATCACGCTGTCGGCTGTGAAACGTTCCCCCATCAGTCCTCCTATCGGCTGTAGGCGAGGGCGATGTCCTTGAAACGGTCAAACACCCTGTCGTTGACGATGTATCGGTTGTAGTCGCCCTGCTCCGTATAGTGCCAGCGGCCCTCACTATGCCCATCGAGCAGGTAATCGCGAAGCGTGCCGTCCGGTGTGAAATCTCCGTCGACCATCTGGCGGAACGTCAGCTCATCGACACCAAAGCAGCCGTGGAACGCCTTCGCGATTTCCTCGACAGCGTTGATGGTGGTTTCCTTGGTGACGACGAACACGGCGCGAACAACTACCCCACGCCTGTAGACGCCCTCATGATGCGGGAACGCCTTGTTCACGCGGTCGAGGTCATCGACGGTCCTACAGTGGTAGACGACGCGGTCGTAGCCTCTCAGTAGGCGCATGACATCGTCGTCGTGCATGTATTGACGGAGAGTCTCGGCGCTCGTGTGCATCTCTGTCTCGACGTTGTGCCAATAGCAAATCTCTTGTGTCACGGCGTACCACGCGGCACGCGTCTTATCGGTCACAATGCCGTGCATCGGGTCGCCGCCGCCGGAGAAGCTGAGGAACTCAATGTAGTCATCTCGCAGCAGGTTGCGCAGGGTTTTCGACACGGCCAGTGCGTCAGTCTCCGGCAGGGCCATACCAGTCTGCTTGGTGATGCAGTACGGGCACTGGTAGTGGCACCCGAAGTTGGTGATGACAGAGTAGCTTTTATTAGGCATCCTGCTCACCCCTCAGCTTGTGGATGCGCGCTATGACATCTTCCAAGAAGGCATGGGAGCAGGCGCATTCGCAGTTCTCTAGTTTGCAGCCATCGCAGTCCTTTATTCCACGATCAAAATACGAGCAGACGACTTCCGGTTGATGGTTCGCAATCTTGCCCAAATCCTCCTCCAGTCTCTCCCAGCTGTCGCGCGGCGTGAGGTAGAGGCCACTTGTGGGGAGCAACCCGTCCTCGCCCCTTGCATCCGGGCTGAACACTTTCCATACCGAGCTATGGCCGAACACATCGTGTCGATAGCGATAGCTGGTGACGCGCACCTTTCTGTCGTTTGCGTCAAACAGCACCTCGGTGTCCAGCGAAATCTCGCGACCCTCATGGTCCCTGGGAAGTGTGACTTCTCTCATTTCTCGCTCCATTCCTTCACGATCTCCTTCTCCTCCGCGACCATGATCAGCGCCTTGTTGAGGCATCGCCTCGCCTGGCGCAGCTCATCGCAGATGTCGCACCGCTGTCGCAGCCTGTCGCACTCCCTGAGCGACCTCTTGGCGTCCTCGAGCCTGCCGATGGCGAGGTCAATCCAATCGGAGGGGCCGCACCTGTAGCTCATCTCGACTCACCCCTCACGCCGAAGATGTCGGCCAGGATGTCGCCCGGCGATGCCACGAACGGCTCGGGGCTGATCGGGTCGTAAGTCACCTCGAGGTAGCCCGGGTAGCCGATCGTCACGCCTGTGGGCTCGCGCCCCGGAAGGAGCTGGTAGCCCCAGGCCACGCTCACCCTGTGCTCGTCCAGGATGGTCTCGGTGCGCTCCACGCGAAACCTGTAGCCGCCCACCCGCTCCGTGTCGTACGTGTCATCGGCCCAGGGAATCCGGTGCCTGTCGAGGGCGTCACGGTAGGCCCTCATCACCGCTGAAATCTCGGTCAAAGCGTCTCTCGCTTTCTCTCTTCGGACAATATGGCATTAATTGCGGCCTCGGCCTCCTCGGCCGTGCCGCCTGTGCCGTCTAGCGGCGGAAACCCCAGCGCCCGCTGGCCCAACTCCGCCGCGCCCGCTGGCACACTATTGACACACCTGCGCTCCAGGTCCTTACCCTCCGACTCCTCACCCTCCGGCTCCTCGTCCTCCGGCTTTTTGCCGCCCGCGATGGCGGCGACCCTCCCGTACAGGTCGGCGCGCTGCGCCTCGCGCGCCTCCGTGTCGTGGAGCTCCTGCTCCTTGGTCAGCCGGTCGGCATCCCCGCGCGACATGACGTTTGCCATGTAGATCCGTGTCAGGTCGAGCGGGCGGCCTCCGGCGGGGTCGGCCTTCTCGTTCCTGAGCATCTCCAGGAGGGTGATCATGACGCCTCACCCAGCTCGCGCCTGAGTTCGACTATGCGCTCCGCATCCGTTTTCACGGGCTTCCACACGGAGGCCCGCTCGACCTCCTGGGAGGTCTGCCCGCCCCGCGCCTTGCAGTCCGCGTCGAAGCCGACCTGCTTGCGGCTCCAGTTGCGGGCGAGCGCCCACACGTCGGTCACGGGCAGGCCGCTCGGCAGCGTCCAACCCTGTGCGGCGTAGTGGTCGAAGAACTGGCGGGGGTCGCCGCGCAGGCAGTTGGCGGCGAAGTAGGCCTCGACGTCCTCCATCGAGGGCGGGTCGAAGTCGTCGGGGGCTTGGCGGGACGCGCTATAACCCGCAAGGGTTATCTCCTTCTCCTTCTCCTTCTCCTTCTGTTGGCTACCCTGTTGGCTACCCCCTTGGCTACACCCTTGGCTACCCCCTTTGCTACCCCCTTTGCTAGGCACCCGACCGGAAGACTTTGCGGCCCTTGCGCGGCCCCCCATGCTCCCGCTCACCATGGCGTCGATGCGCCCCCTTGCGAAGCTGAAGGCCGCCATGGTCGCCGGCTTCAGCTTGGGCTCTACGCCCTCGTAGCCGTAGCGCAGCATCGCCCAGGCGAGCGCCATGCCCTCCCTGTCGCCGAGCGCGCGGCATCCCTCGTAGAAGTCGCGGTTGAAGTTGAACTTATCCATCCATGTCACCTCCGTAGATCGAATCGGTGAAGGCCGCGGCGGCCTCCCTGTCGCGGCCCGGCAGCACCGAGCCGTATATCTCGAGCGTCGTCTTGACGTTCGCGTGCCCCAGGCGCTCCTGCACCAGGCGCATGTCCCACCCGTGCGTGAGCAGCCACGTGGCGTGCGTGTGCCGGAGCGTGTGGAAGACCGTCTCCCCGGGCAGCTCGAGCTCGCGCGCGATCGCCTTGAACCGGGCCGTCACGGTCGACGGCCTCGCGAGCCCTCCCGCGGGCCCGAAGGTGATCAGGGGCGCGGCCGGCCCCTTGCGGACGAGCCACGTGTCCTGCCAGGCCAGGTGGCGCTCAAGCTGTGCCTCGACCGCCGGCGGGATCGAGACGTTCCGCGAGCGCTTGCCCTTGGTGAAGGGCTGCCTGTGCAGGCTGGGCTTCTCGACGGCCTGCCCGGCCACGTGGATGTCGTGCAGTGAGCGGCGCCAGTCGCGGCGCTGCAGGCCGCAGACCTCCCCGACCCGCATACCCGTGTGGAGCGCGAGGAAGACCGCCATGGCCTCGGTGCGCCGGGCGATGTTGGCGCCTGTGGCGTCGTGCGAGGACATGGCGGACACCATCGCGCGGGACAGCCCGTCCGCATCGAGCTCGGACAGGGCGAATGGCTCCCCGGGTTTCACCTTGGGGGCCGGGACCTCGAGCATGACGTTGTAGCCGATGACATGGCGCCACTTCCCGTACGCGACCTTGAGCAGCGAGTGCATGAGTCGCACGGTCTTGGGCGACAGCCCCTTGCCCGTCCTGGACGCGAGCAGCGTGCGGTACGCCGCCGACACGTCCCACGGCTGCAGCTGGTCGTAGGGGATGCGCCCGATGGTTGGCTCCACCATCGTCCTGACCGCGCTGCGGTAGGCCGCGACGGAGTTGTCGGACAGGTTGTTGACGGGGTCGGAGATATAGGCCTCGAGCATCGAGGACAGGCGCTTGGAGCTGTCCTGCGCCGAGGAGGGGATATAGGTCGCGACCCATTTGTCGCACTCGGCCTGGGCCTGCTCGCGCGTCAGCTCCGCGTCCCACGACCTGTACGGCCTGATCCGCCTGCCGGTCACGCGGTCGGTGCCCATGTAGGGGCGCGCGAACCAGCGCCCGTCCGCCCCGCGCTGCACGACCGCCCGGCGCTCGCTAGATGTCGGCATCGACACCGAGGTCCTCGGCAATGCGGGCGATCTCGTCGCGCGCACCGAAGTCGACGCAGTACGCCTCCTCGGCGGCCGCGGCGATGTCGCCCTCGAGCGCAGGAAGGAGGATGAACCCCTTCGCGGTATTGGGGTCGTCCCCCAACTTGGCGGCGAGCTTCAGGACCATCGCCACCGCGCCGTGGGCGAGGTTCGCGAGGTCCCGGACACCAAAGGAGCCGGACAGCACACCGTCTTCAGACGAGTCATCGAGCGTCACCACGACCATGGCGGACTTTGCCTCCAGCTCGCGGCGGCACCCCTTGTACTCGACCGTTATCTTGGTCATCTGGTCGTCCCTACTCATCCTTCTCCTCCTTGGCAGATTCGTCCGCATCGATGTCGAGGTTGTATCTGATCGCGTCCCGCTCTTCCTCCTCCGTGTATCCGCAGCTTGTCGCTGCGTGGACGAGTTCGATGCGCATGCGGTCCTCGGGAACGCCGGCCCCGATACCGAACGAGAGCAGCTCGGAGACGGCTCTGTCGGCGAGGACCGGGAGCGCGTCGCGGTCGAGGTCGCCGATATGGCACGCGGGGCCGGGAATGTTGTCCGCCCTAGCCGTCACCACCACGGCGGTGCGGCAGTAGAGCGAGTGCTCGCGCCCCCTGGCCTTCACTGTCACCGTGACGTAGTTCTCGTCCTCTTCGCTACTCATCCTTCTCCTCCTTGAAACTCGCCTGAACCCTCTCCATGAGCCACACGTCCTCCTCGCCGGGCTCGAAGCCCGCGGAGAGGAAGATGTCATAGTGGTCGAGCCACGCCTCCGCGTCGTCGCCGCCCCAGCGGTTGTTGAGCTGGGCCATGTCCTTGGCCGCCGCCATGAGCCAGCAGCCGGCCTCGTACTCGTTGGGCCTGCACGCCTTGAGGTTGCGGGCGAACTCGTCGCGCACGGCACCGAAGCGCCCCTCGTTCTCGGGGTTGCTGTCGCCGCCCATCGCCGCGAGCAGCGCGGGCGGGTCCTCGCGGCCCACGCGCACGCACATCATGAGGTCCTTGGACATGGCGAAGGCGCCGGACGCCACGAAGCCGATCAGGCTCCTGTACAGCTCCTCGAGCGCCGCCTTCTCGCGCGCGGCCTCCTGCTCGGCCCGGATCTCCTCCTCGGTCTTCTCGGGCTCGGCGCCCGAGCCGTCATCCGGCTCGTAGAGGTCCCAGTAGCTGCCCTTCCACACGGCAACGGTGCCGGAGGCGAACTCCTTCCCCTCGAGCTTCTGGGCGGCGAGGCCGACGTTGGCCCAGTCCGTGTAGTTGAAACCCTCGGGCCGCTCCTTCACCACCGGGATGCCCGCATCCCCGAAGGCGTCGTAGTCCTCGGCCTTGGCCTCCTCGCGCTCGACGCGGCGGCGGATGCTGTCGGCCTTGCCCGCCCAGCCGTCACCTGCGGCGAGGACCGCCTCGACATCCTTCTCGTCGTCGAAGGCGCTCGCGGCCTCCAGCTGGTCGAGCGTCACCTGGCGGCCCTCGATGCTCCCGCGCAGTTTGCGCGCGGCGCGGATCTGCCCGGCGGTGGCGCGGCTCGCGCGCTCGATGCGCTGCTCGTCCACGCCCAGCACGAGCATCTGCTGCACGCCGCGTGCGCGCTCGGCCTCGGTCAGCTGGCGCTTGTCGTCGGTGGCGAGCATGGCCACGAGCTCGTTGGCCTCGTCCATGGTGTCGGCCACCAGCGCGGACACCTCGCGGTCCTCCCCGTAAATCGAGGACAGCGCGCGGTATCGGCGCTCGCCGTCCACGATGCGGAACACGTTGCCGTCCGCCACGACCACGGGCGGGTTCAGCGGCTCGCCGCCGGTCGCCTCGATGCTGCGGGCCAGGGCGCCGATGTCGCCGAAGTCCTCGCGCGGGTTCTGCCCGCTCGGGCGGATGTCGCCCAGGCGCACAGACTTCTTCTCGAATTGCATGTATCCTCCTGTCTCGAGGCCCTAGGCCTCGCATGAACTGCCATAGCGATCGGGGCGGAGGTCCGGATGGTCGAATTGACGAGCGAGGAGCAGTCCTATCTCAGGAGGCTCCTCGAGATAGACGAGAACGGCGGGTCTGTGGACGAGCACATAGCCCGCAGGCTCTACGGCGAGCTGTCCGAGGCGGCGGCCACCGACGCGCACGGAAACGAGGAATGCAAGTACTCGCCGGAATACGGCAGGGAGCGCGCCGTCTACGAGGCGCTTGCGGAAAAGGGCCTGATCGCGCCGCAGCCGGTGCCCGGCCCGCGGGCGGAATTCGGCGAGCTGACCTCGGAGGGGCGCTGCTGGTTCCGCGACCGCGACGAGGCGGCGCGCATCGAGCGCGAGAACGTCCGTGGCGGGCGCAGGCACGACTACCTCGTGGCGCTCTTCAGCGTGGTCTCGGGAGCCGTCGCGGGCTTTTTCGGCGGGACCTACGGCCACGGCCTGATCGCCATCATCCGCTCGTGGCTTGGGCTATAGCGAAGCCGATGGCGAAGAACACGCTGTAGGAGATGATGAACAGGATGATCGCCCAGGTGGGCGGCCTTCTTCTTTCCATAGGGCGGCTCCCTTCCCCGGGCCGCCGCCCCGATCGCTATGCAGCTGTCAAGGTAAATAGGGGCTAGTAGTACATCCCGCTCGGCGCGGTCCCCTCGATGGCGCCCGCGACGGCGAGGAGCGCGAGCATCACGACGGCGCACGCCACGCTGCGCACGCGCTCGGGAAGCGAGCCCACCACTCGCCGAGCCTGCAGCCGGCATCCCAGATAAGGTCGACCATCACGCCACCCGCCTCGGACGGCGAGCGGGCACGCAGTCGGGTGAGGGCAGCGCCGGCACCGCGCCGCGCGCCTTGATGGCGGCGTCGATGTCCTCGCTGCTCACCACCTCGCGCGAGCTGTTGGGGTTGAGCGACGGGTAGCGCGGTATCACGCCCTGCATGACCATCGCGCGAAAAGTTACGTTGTCGCAGCAGGCGTAACGCGCGCCCTTGGCTATAGACATCCACATGGCCTTCTCCTTTCACATGTAATAGAGCCAATCCCTTGCCGGAGGGCCGCACCGATAGATGCAGCCGGAGGGCGCTCCCCCGCCAAAGGGAGCGGTGCCGCCGCCCCGCCAAGTCGGCGGCGGCACCATATGGGCCGGAAGTAGGGGGTCCGGCCCCGTCGCGCCACGGGCCCCGCGGAATGGGGGCGGTACGGAACCCGTGGCGCGACGGGGACGGGCCCGGCCTCAGTCGAAGAGCGACCCGACCACCCATGCCACGATGAACGGCAGCGCGGCCGAGAAGCACACCCGCGCCAGCCCGTAGGCCCCCTGCGCGGCGCACATCCAGCCGGCGGCGTCCATCACGACGGCCGAGGCCAGCAGCGCCCGGGTCATTCGCGAGCCTGTCATTCCTCTTCCTCCAGATCCTCCATGGGCACGCCCAGCGCCCTCGCGAGCCGCTTGGCCGCCCCGTACTTCGCGTCGGCTATCCCCCGGCGCTCCCAGTTCCAGACCGTCTTCTCGGTCACGCCGACCATGACGGCGAGCCGGTACTGGGAAAGACCGGCCTCCCTGCGCAGCCGCGCAATCGCGTTTCGTGTCGCCATGGCCCGTAACCTCTTTCCTGTAGTCGCTTTCAATCCGCTGCTCACGGCGGTACAATCCAAGCGTCCTGCCAACCGACGGAAGGGAGTCATCTCCTTGAAGGCAGTTTTGAGGACGCGGGCCGCCGTAAAGTAGGGCCCCGCCCGGCATACGGAAGCCGGAAAAGCCCGAGCCGAAGGCGTCGGCGCAACGACGCGCGGCGAGGCAGCCAGACCGCGGGCTACCGAAAGTCCCGCCGAAGCTCTCCAGTCCCTCTCCCGATCAGCAGTCATAAATGGGATATAGGGCAGGCACGGGGAAATCCGGGCGGGATCTGGTCTGATAACCGTGCAGGATGGCGGATAACGACCCGGCTAGGGAGGCGGCGAGGGTTGCGCACCGAACCGCCCCCGAGACCGGAACCGCCGGGGATCTGCATCCCTTTCGCGACTTTCCATCTCTTCCCCCATCCCTACGCGGCCTCGTCCGTGTTCCAGCCCATCAGGTCGTTGGGCGTGCAGCCGAGGGCCTGGGCGATGGCATAGGCCTTGTCGACGCCCGGGACCATCGAGCCGTTCTCGTATCCGATGATTGAAGATGCCGAGAGCCCCGCCTTGTTGGCCAGCTGCTCCTGAGACATATCGGCTCGAGCGCGGGCAGCGCGAAGGTTCGCTCCGAACTCGTCCTTCGAAAACTTCATGTCTTCCTCCTTCTGAAATAGGGAACATCTTCCCTGTACAAATTAGAGTATAGGGAATCTTTTCCCGATTACAATAGCAAACTAGGGCTTTTCTTGCCTTTTATTTTGTGTATCTATAGAATCCTCGGTAAATACTTCCCTATATTGGAGGTGACGATGAACCTAAAACTTAAGCAGGCTAGGAAAGAAAACGGATATTCACAGGCCGATCTGGCAGACGCGCTGAACGTTGACATCAAGACAGTAGGCAACTGGGAACGAGGGAAAACTCTTCCCGATATTGAGCAGCTCTGGAAGTGCGCGAAGGTTCTGCACACCGACCCCAACGAACTCCTCGGATGGTACGAGGAGCATCCCGAGGACAGGCCGACGGCGCCGGCGGGCGCGGAGGGCGAGCTGATCACCTGCTACCGGCAGAGCACCGAGAAGAGGCGCTCGAAGATCCTGGAGACGGCACGTGACCAGGCCGAGCTGTCCCAAAATCAGGCTGCAGCGCCTGAAATCGAAGGGCTGGAAGCGGATCAAGTAAGGTCCGCGTAGACCGCGTTATTCAATTCATTTATGGGAAGGAGTGATAACCATGTCTCAATCATTAGCGGAGACCCACGTGGAGAATCTCATCTACGAATGCGACTGCATCACTGCGGGAGAATACGGTGAGAGCACCCAGGAACACATCGACGACCTCATGCTGCAGATGGAAGGGTTTTCCTTCCCGCTCATGTGCACCAGATCGTCGGCAATCCCCAGGGACAAGACGCTGAAAGGCGTGAAGCGTGCAAAGGGATGGCTCGTGGCAAACATGGCGGCGCTTACAAACAGCGGAAACGGCACGACGGTTAGCTCCAGCAGCGTCTCACAGGCCACGGCGACGGCGGACGTTTCGGTTGAGGTAAGCCAGGCGGTGGCTGAAATCGGCAACGACCCCGTCCTCGACAACGAGACGAAAGAGGCACTCGAGCTGGCGCTGTCACGGGCGCGCATGGCAGCCGAGGCGAAGAACAAGGCGGGGTTCGCCGAACACGTTGCAAAAGTCATCGACCTTGCGACGAAGAGCGCAGACCTCGTACCCAAGGCCCTGCTGGCCCTCGGAGCGCTCGCGAAGCTCTTCGGCGCCTAGGAAACCGCCCAGTACCCGGCAAGAACCCACTCGCCGGTGTCCGGGGACTTTTCGGCGTTGATCTGGTACTCGAACAGGTTTGCCGCATCCATGCTCGCATCGACAAACGGAACCAAGGACCCGTTCACCAGGCGGATGCCCATTGCCTCGACGGTAACGGTGTCCCCGCGCTCTCGGGAGATGAGCTTGGAGCCAAGGGCGACCGGGCTACCCGTGACCTCGTCGAAGATCTGCGGGATGACGGAATCGTCCTCGTACGTGTACGCGCCGACGCTATAGCGAGCCATGGGTACCTCCAGGAGCGGGAATGGTGTTCATGACGATTATGACCCGCGGTGGGCTAGGTTTTTCAGGTTTTTCCGGAAAAACCTCCAGCGGGCACACCGAAAGGCCAGTTACTCCCCCATTTTCGTAACCCCACGAAAATGGGCGGGCACGTGATACAAACTTGTGGACAGGAGGCAGCATGGAGGTCGACAGCGCCATCGCATCGTCTCTCATCGGCGAGGCGTCCGACTATCATCGTAGCTGTGATCGCAAGGCCATCGCAGGCAGAAAGGGGACGCAACGTGGACAGGGACATCGAGATTCTGAAGCTGCTCGATCAGATGGACCGCCCGTCGCAGGACAGCGAGATGCACGCCCTCAAAGTCGAAGTGGCGCGCAGGATGGTCGCCGAGCGTACGGAGGTCAGGCCCATGTCCGACCGGGAGCAGACGCTCGCGGTCGCGGCCCGTCACCCGTTCCTGACGTTCTACGCCTTCTGGCTCCTGAGCTACCTGCTGCTCGGCGGCGAGGACATGGCATCCGCGACGCTGCTCGCATGCGCCTGCTGCGTCCTCGATATCGCCAAACACCTGCTCGGCATGCTCGACCTATGGCTGCGGCGCAAAGACCATTAGACATAAAGAAACCCCGTGCGGCAATCTTGGCGGATCCGTGTGGTTAATTTTAAAACTGTAAATACTTGATAATTTACTTGATTGCTAACTATCAACTGTTTATAATTAAATTGTCGAAAGGAGGAGAGATGCCCAAGGAGCAGGAGCCCGCGCAGGTGCTCAAGCGGTTCAAGAAGGAGGGTTGGACGCTCTACACCGGCAAGGGCAGCCATGTGGTCGCGCGAAAGGACGGGGTCCAGATCAGCGTGCCCACCTCCAAGAAGGAGATACCGATAGGGACGTACCGAAAAATAGCTAAGACGGCGGGGTGGCTCTAGCCCCGCCCCCTTGGGGGTCGAAAGATATGAAGACATACGTTTACCAGGCGGTGCTCACACCCGACGAGGACGGCGGCTACGACGTGGAGTTTCCCTCACTGCCGGGATGCTTCACCTGCGGCGACACGATTGCCGAGGCCGCCGAGCAGTCTGTGGACGCGGCGAGCACCTACGTGGCCGCGCTCGTGAAGGACGGTCTTGCTGTGCCTGAGCCCGAGTTCATCGAGCCCGCAGACGGCGGGCTCTCCATGATGGTCGCCTTCTCCACGGACGAGGGGTACATCGTGGAGGGCGAGACGGTCTCGGCGGCCGAAGCCGCGCGCAGGCTCTCCGTCTCCCCCGGCAGGATCACCCACATGCTCGACTCGGGGATCCTTACGGGCTACCGCAAGGGCCGCCGTACCTACGTGACCGTGGAGAGCATAGCGGCGCGTCTGACCGACACGCCCCGCTCGGGCAGGCCCAAGCGCCGCGCGGTCGCGTAGTCGGCCTCAACGCAAACAAAAAGCCCCGTGCGGCAATCTTGGCGGATCCGCACGGGGCATATGCCCTCCGGCAAAAGGGAAAGGCAGGACCATTATATGGCAACCAACGATACTTCAAGGTCAAAACTCGGCTCCAAGCGCGAGGTCGCGCCCGGCAAGTGGGTGATCCGCGTCCAGGCCGGCTTCCGCGCGGACGGGCACGAGCGCCGCGTGTCGCGCACCGTATACGGCACCGAGACCGAGGCCGATATCGCCATCGCCCAGCTCGCGCAGGAGCTGGGTGTGTCCCAGGCGGCGCACGCGGGCGTGACGCTCGACATGTACTACTGGGGAGTTTTCCGCGACTCCCCTAGCAACCGCGGCAAGCCGCGCTCCCGCGCGAGCCTGCGCGAGTACGACGGGCAGATGTGCAACTACATCTCCCCCGTCCTGGGGAGCATCGACATCTCCGAGATAACCCACGACATGATGCGAAGCTGCATCGAGCGCTCGGGTGCGCCGGCAAAGACCAAGACCACGCTTCGCGCCGTCATGCGCCGTGCCTTCGACGACGGCTGGGTGACGGCGGAGCCCTTCCGTCGGCGCGTCATCGCGCCCAAAGCGAAGCAGGCGCCCGTGGAGCCGTGGAGTATCCCCGAGGCCGCAGAGGCGCTGCGCAGGCTCGCCGCCAGCGACGACCGCGCTGATCTGGTCATGAACGCCTACTTGATACTGGGCCTGAGCGGCCTGCGCAAGGAGGAGGCGCTGGCGGTGCGCCCGTGCGACCTCAAGGTCACCACGACCTACGACTTCGCCACGGGCCAGCCGACCGTCTCGGAGTACATCGAGGTCTGTCGCGCGTACACGGACGAGGACGGCGTGAAGGAGACCAAGAACGCCCATTCCGTGCGCACCGTGCCGGTTTTATTGGCGGGCCGCGAGCGCCTGCACCAGATCATGGACGAGTTGCGCCCGAGCATAACCGTCGAGGGCGGCACTTCGGTTACGGAGCAGGTGCGCGAATGGAGCGGGCAGCGCATCGTGAACATGCGCGGAGACAACCTCGTGCGCGCATGGCGGCGCATGTGCGCACGCCATGACCTGCGGTATATCCCGCCCAAGGCCCTGCGCCACACGTCCGAGACCATCATGGCGGCGACCGAGGTCGACCCCCTGAGCATCATGGATCTGCACGGTCATACGGACCTGGGGACAGATTACCGCCATTACATCAAACCGGGCCTCGCGGAGCGCGAGAAGGCCGCCAGGCAGGTCGGGCGCGCCCTGCAGATCGTCGAGGGCGGCGGCGCGGACGGCGGTTTTAATGACACCGGTCGCAGCGCCGAGACGCTCTAAATTGCATTTTCTAGGTCCATTACCTGCTAAATGCATAAAACGCCCCATGCCGCGCATAAACGGCAGGGGGCGTAAAACGCGAACGGTAACGGACGGTTATGATTGGGCTCTTCGGTAAACAAAAAAGGTCAGCGCCGAAGCGCTGACCTGTGCATTCTTTGGTGGGCCGTCAGGGGGTCGAACCCTGGACCTTGGGATTAAGAGTCCCCTGCTCTACCAACTGAGCTAACGACCCGATATCAACACGAAGCAAGAACTGGGGTGGGTAAAGGGACTCGAACCCTCGACCTACGGGACCACAACCCGTCGCTCTAGCCAACTGAGCTACACCCACCGTGTCCTGTGCGCTTCGCGCTCGACTATTATTGCAAGGAACGCCACGCGATGCAAGCCCCAATTTTCAAGAATTTTGAAAAGAGTTTTTCGAGCGCGTTTCGAGCAATTCCCACCGGTTCCATAGGAGTAAACTTGCCCCACTGCAAATCCTCGAAAGGACCGGCATGAAAGAACTCTCCAACCGCACGGCAACATTTACCGATTCGGTCATCCGCCGCATGACACGCATCTCCAATAAGTACGATGCCGTCAATCTCTCGCAGGGCTTCCCCGACTTCGATCCTCCGGCGCAGCTGCTCAACAGCCTGAGCACCATCGCCGCCGACCCCAAGCCGCTCTACCACCAGTACTCCATTACCTGGGGCTCCCAGGCCATGCGCGAGGCGCTCGCCGCCAAACAGGAGCACTTTATGGGCATGCCGATCGACCCCAACCAGAATATCGTGGTCACCTGCGGCTCCACCGAGGCCATGATGGCCGCCATGATGACGGTTACGAACCCCGGAGACAAGGTCGTCATCTTCTCGCCGTTCTACGAGAACTACGGCGCTGACACCATTCTCTCGGGTGCCGAGCCCATCTATGTGCCGCTCAACCCGCCCACGTTCGACTTTGACCGCGAGACGCTCGAGGCAGCCTTCCGCGACAACGACCCCAAGGCCATCGTCCTGTGCAACCCTTCCAACCCTTGCGGCAAGGTCTTTACGCGCGAGGAGCTCACCTTCATCGCCGACCTCTGCAAAAAGTACGACGCCTACTGCATTACCGACGAGGTATACGAGCACATCGTCTACGCGCCCCACGAGTACGTCTATATGGCCACGCTGCCCGGCATGTTCGAGCGAACCATCAGCTGCAGCTCGCTGTCTAAGACGTACTCCATCACCGGTTGGCGCCTGGGCTACACCATCGCCCCGGCCCAGATCACCGAGCGTATCAAGAAGGTCCACGACTTTCTCACCGTGGGTGCCGCCGCTCCCCTGCAGGAAGCCGTTGTCACCGCCCTCAACTTCGACGACAGCTATTTCGATGAGGTCCTCGACCTCTACACCGCCAAACGCGACTTGTTCTGCCAGGGGCTCGATAGCATCGGTCTTGAGCATAACGTGCCGCAGGGCGCCTACTACGTCATGATGGACATCTCTGAGTTTGGCTATGACAGCGACCTCGAATTCTGCGAGGACCTCGCATCCAAGGTGGGCGTGGGCGCCGTGCCCGGCTCGAGCTTCTTCCGCGAGCCCGTCAACCATCTGATTCGTTTCCACTTTGCCAAGCGGGATGAGACGCTTAACGCGGCACTGGAGAACCTCAAGTCGCTACGTGATAAAATCAAGCCGCGCGGGTAAAGACGGCCCGGCAACTAAAGCAACCAAAGAAGCCCCGCACCGCCCGCCACGTTGCGAGGCTTCTTCTTTTTATAGCGCTTTCTTAAATGGTTTAGAGCCCTATACTTTAGTCACGGAGCAACTCGTCCCAGAGAGAGGAATACTATGGCAGAACAGCAGCTTATCGGAGCGCTCGAGGCCGGCGGCACCAAGATGGTCTGCGCCACGGGCTATGCAGACGGTACGGTCCTGGAGCGTGAGCAGATCGCGACCACGACCCCGCAGGAGACCGTTGAGGCCGTCAATGCATGGTTTGCGAACAAGGGCATCGCCGCGCTGGGCATCGGCGCCTTTGGACCCACCGCAGTCAACCCTGCCTCGCCCCAATACGGCAAGATCCTGGAGACGCCCAAAACGGCATGGCGCTACTTCGACCTGCTGGGCACCATCCAAAACGAGCTCAATATTCCCTGCGGCTACGACACCGACGTCAACGTTGCCTGCTTGGGCGAGGTCACCTTTGGTTGCGCCCAGGGCCTCACGGACGTGGTCTACCTGACCATCGGCACCGGTGTGGGCGCCGGCGTGCTCTCGGGCGGTAAGCTCGTACACGGCATGATGCATCCCGAGGCCGGCCACATCCTGGTCACGCGCGACCCGCGCGACACCATCGGCGAGCATAGCGCTTGCCCCTTCCATGACAACTGCCTCGAGGGCCTCATCGCCGGCCCCGGCGTTAAAAAGCGCTGGGATGGCAAGAGCGCCGGAGACATGGCCGATGACCCAGAGGCCATGGACCTGCTCGCAGGCTATCTAGCACAGGCGCTCATGACCTACACGCTGTGCTACGCGCCGCAAAAGATCATCATCGGCGGCGGTGTGGCCGACCACACCCCCATCGTGCCGCTCGCACGCAAAAAGTGTGCCGAGATGCTCAACGGCTATATCGTCACGCCCGAGGTCAACGACATCGATAACTACATCGTCAACAACAGCCTCGAGGGCAAGCAGGGCATTATGGGCTGCCTGGCCCTGGGCGCACAGGCGCTTCAGTAGCAGACGCACCCACAGGGCGTGGCGCGCCCGGCAAATCCGACCTACGGAACGACGTCACCACGCCTCATATAAGCCCTCAAATAAAAAAGGCCGCCTAGGACCAAACAATACGTCCTAGGCGGCCTTTTTAGCGCACATCAGCGACCGTAAGAGATATCGGAGCACAACGCCCGTTGCCGCTCCACAGCAGTCGATCATCACATCGGTGATCATGCCGGCGCGTCCCGGCACAAAGAGCTGAATCGTCTCGTCGATCGAGGGAATCAGCAGCAGGAACACCGCCGTGGGCAGCAGCACGTCAAAGGTGCGCCGGCCCTCGAAATCAAAGGCGTGCGTTGCCAAGATGCCGAGCACCATATACTCGGTAAAATGCGCGCACTTGCGAACAACAAAGTTGGTCACCCATTCATATGGAAGTCCCACGCTGTGCAGGAAACCGCGGATAGCTTCCATGACCGTTAGGCTCAGCGAGCCCGACCCCGAGCCGGGAACCAGCGAATTGCCCCAGATCAAGAGCGCCATCAGGCAGGTTACAACCGCCCATTTTCGATTGATCTTAACCATGCAGAAGTTATGCCTCCGCGCGGAGCGGCGCGAAGCTGGCGGTACCGCCCTCGATAACGCTCAGATAGGCACGGCCCGTACGCTTGGCGGTTGAGGACTGCAGGCGCTCGATCTCTTCCTCGAGGATCTGATTGACGCGCTCGTGACGACGGTTTTCCATAATGCCGGCGGCAATAGCCTCGGCCCGCTCGATGCTCTCGCGCGAGATACGGGCAGTATCCTCGGGGAACACAGCACTGTGACGGCCGACATAGGCGGGGGCAGCAGGCTGAGGGGCAGCGACGGGAGCGGGGGCTGCAACAGGAGCGGGCTCGTCAATCTCATCCAGAATCGCGGTGGCGGCGGCCCACATATCCTCGTGGCCCGAGTAATCGGCCATGGGGACATCAACCTCGAGCGAGGCGTCCGGAAGGTCGCCGGTGGCGATGCGATCTTGGGCATCAATCGATGCGGTGATGGCTGCAGGCTCATCGAGGTCATCGAGATCGATGTCCGCGGCACCGGAGATGATAGGCATGCTGGCGAGGTTTGCGTTGTACGGCGCAGCCTCAGCCGCCTGCTGCTGGGCAGGAGCGCCCCAAAGCGAGCTTTCGGCGGCACGGCGGGCGGCAACGGCCTCCTCGTCCGCGGCCATGGCTTCATCAACGTACGAATTGTCGGCAGAAGCGTTCGCGTCCGCCGAGGTAGCGCTGTAGGCGTTATTGGCTGCCGCGTTGGCAACGAGTGCCACGAAAGCCGCCGTGCTGCCCGCAGGGGCGGCCTGGGAACCAGACACGGCGCGTGCCGCGGCGGCGATGTCGTCGCGATTGAAGGAGCCGGTCTGCCCGCCGTTGGTGAGCTCGTCGATGGCGACTTGATAGACGTCGCGCGAGTGTGCAGGGTCGCAGCTCACCGGCGAATCGTCGTCGAGCATACTGTCGATCATGGACCAGGCCTCGTCCTCGTCCATAGCATCTGCGGCTCGAGCGATGGTAGGGACACCATCATCGGCATGACGGCGCTGCAACGCACCAGTCAGGCCGGAAAGGAATGCCGAGGTAGACTGCTCCGCCTGAGCCTGAGAAGCAGAAGCCGCAGCGTAAGGAGTCGCATCCTGCTGCTGAGCTGAAATCGAGGCGGTCTTGAACTCGCTTTGATGCTGATTGAGATTGGCGGCACCGCCCATGGCATCGGGCTGGAACAGACGCTCTTCACGCTGCGCACGATACTCGGAGATACCCAGCGAGGCGGCATAGATGCCCACGCCCGCCACCGCGCCCACGGCGAAGGGAACCGCACCCGCCGCGACCGTCTCGTTCACCGACGAAAACGGCAGCGTCGCGGCATACATAACCACGGGAGCGGCAAGGCCGATCCCGCACGAAAGTCCGGCAAGGACTGCTCGTTGTGTTGCATCAGAAGAAGCCATGAGCTCTCCCCATCTTCCAGCACCCAAATCGCATCATTCAGTTGGCTGCGCGAGAGAAGATGAAGCGGGGCTATGCCCCAAAGCAACGGTATATGGTTCGTTTCATCTGCGTTTTCCGTCGCGAAGCTTAAAAGCTATTATGCGAAACCGCTCTGTCGATTGCAAGCGACGATGTCGGATTGAAACGGGAAACCTGCTGCTTGCCAGTCTTATGGTCAAAAAAGCGCGGAGCGGCGATATAGAAAAGGGCCGAGGCTCAAAGCCCCGACCCTTTATTGCATTGATGACTATCGCTGCGTGTAGATGACAACCTAGAACGTCTGCTCGTAGTCGCTGTGTTTTTTGGCCGAACGCACCAGGAACTCCTGGTTGGTGTTGGTGCCCTTAAGACCCTTGATAAACGATGCGGCCGCGCGCTCGGTGTTGTTCATGCCGGCAAGAATGCGACGCAGGCCAAAGACAAACGGACGCATCTGCTCGTCAACCAACAGGTCCTCGTTACGCGTACCGGAGGCAACGGGGTCGATAGCCGGGAAGATGCGGCGGTCGGCCAGGTCGCGGTCGAGCTTGAGCTCCATGTTGCCGGTGCCCTTGAACTCCTCAAAGATGACCTCGTCCATCTTGGAGCCGGTGTCGATGAGGGCAGAGGCCAGGATGGTGAGCGAGCCACCGTTCTCGATATTGCGGGCTGCGCCCAGGAAGCGCTTGGGCGGATACAGTGCCGCCGAATCGACGCCGCCCGAAAGGATGCGGCCTGAGGCGGGCGCCGCCAAGTTGTAGGCGCGGGCAAGACGCGTGATGGAGTCGAGCACCACCACGACATCGCCGCCCAGCTCCACGATGCGCTTGGCGCGCTCGATGACGAGCTCTGCCACACGAGTGTGGTTGTCGGCGGGCATATCGAAGGTCGACGCCACAACCTCGCCCTTGATGGAACGCTGCATATCGGTAACCTCTTCGGGGCGCTCGTCGACGAGCAGGCAGATGAGGTGCACCTCGGGGTTGTTAATCGAGATAGACTGGCAGATCTTCTTGAGGATTGTGGTCTTGCCGGCCTTGGGCGGGGACACGATCAAGCCACGCTGACCCTTGCCGATCGGCGACACGATGTCGATGGCGCGACCGGTAATGGAGTCCTTGCCATGCTCCATGCGCAGCGGCTCGTTGGGATAGACCGGGGTGAGGTCACCAAACTTGGGACGGTTGCGAATCTGCTCGGGGTCTAGACCGTTGACGGTCGTGATTTTGGCGAGGCCGGCGCGCTTGTCGCCGCCGCGCGAAGGACGCAGCGAGCCCTCGATGACGTCGCCCGTGCGCAGACGCGCGGAGCGGATGAGGTAGGCGGGCACGAAGGCGTCGTCGTTGGACTTCATGTAGCCATGGGCATGGATGATACCGGAGCTGTCCGGACGAATCTGCAGGATGCCCTTGATGTCGCGGAAGCCCTCGGCCTTCGCGGCGGTGACGTAGATCTCCTCGACGAGCTCGGCTTTCTTCTTGCCGGTCGTCTCGATCTCGAACTCCTTGGCCTTCTCGCGCAGCTCGGCGACCTTCATGGCCGCGAGCTCCTCGCGCGAAAGCGTGGGCTCGGTGGGAGCGGCATTACGCTCCTTGTTGCGCTGCTTGCGATCGCGCTGACGGTTGCGGCGGTCGTTGTTGCGGTCGTCCTTGCGCTCGCTTCGCTCGTCGTTGCGCTTGTGCTGGCGACGGTTGGGACGAGTACCGTCTTCGGCCTCGGCGGGAGCGGCGCCATCGGTTGCGGTGGCGTCGGCATTGGCCGCAGTATCATCGCTGGCCTCGGCCTTGGAATCGCCCTGCAGCTCGGCCTCGGCCTGCTGCTCGGACGCCTTGGCCTTAGCGGACTTCTTACGACCGCGCTTGGGCTTCTCAGACGCAGGCTGTTCGACGTCCTGGGGCTCGGTGGCATCAGTCGATGCATCGGCGATCGTCTCGGCGGAATCCTCGGACGCACCCTTCTTGGCAGTCTTAGCCTTGGACGTGCGCTTAGCAGCAGTGCGACGGCTGCGACCGGGACGGACGTCGGCGGGCTCGACATCGGCGGGAGCGGCCTCGGAAGTCGTAGCATCCTGGACAGGTGCATCGGCAGCGGTTGCAGACTCGGCAGCCGCAGCAGCATCCCGAGCGGCCGCAGCTGCGGCTGCGGCCTTCTCTGCCTCGACGAAGGCCTTGGGCTTGCGACCGCGACGGTGCGGGCGCAAAGCCGGATCGACAACGGGAACTTCGCTGGCCTCGACAGGCGCAGCGGACTCAGCAGGCGATGCGCCCTCCCCTGCCGCGGAACGGACCGAAGCCTCGGTGAGCTCAGGGGTTACCTGATCGGCAACCTGCTCGGCCTTAGCAGCCGTGCGTCGGCGTGTGCGCGGTACCGGCTTCTCGGTCGGCTGGTCGGCGGCAGGCGTCTCAGGCACAGACGGAGCTGCAAGCTCGGTCAGAGCCGCGGCCTCACGCTCGGCAGCACGACGGCGGGCGCGCACCACCTGAGCCTCGCTAATCTGAGCCAACGCACGTGCCTGCGCGACCTCATCGGAAATCGGCGCCGAGGAGTCAGCTGCAACGGTGCGCTTGGCGCGCGTCGTGCGCGTGGTACGGCGCTTGGGCTTGGTGACCTCCTCGCCGTCTGTGGCAGGCTTGGCCGTGCGGCGCGTGCGCTTGGGCTTTGCCGGAACAGCCTCCTCACCAGTTGCAGGCACGGCTTTCTCAGCCGCTGAAGGCGTAGGCGTCGAAGCAGCCTTAGGCGTCTTAGGAGCCGAGGCTTGCGCGGGCGCCGCGACCTGGTCCGACACAACCGGTGCAGCGGGAGCGGCCTGCGTCGTCGTTATTTCGTTTTCTTGCTGTTGATCAGACACAGTGTTTGCTCAACTTTCTTTTCAAGCCCTGTGATCACATGCTCCCTGCATAAACCTTCAGGGCGGCTAAACAGTCTAGCTCCGTCAAATACCGACGGACATCATTGATCTGTATCGAGATATTTGCGTCATATACGCAGCGTTAGTGTAACACAACCGCCGTCACCTGCAACTTAGTCATTGGGGACGTTCTTAAACGACTAGTCAAAAGGGACACTCTTCCCCTAAGGCGCCTTGAAATGGAGCGACTAAGGAGCAAATCCGTGGCGTCGGGATTCGCCGTGTCACGAAACGCACCTATCTACTACGCTTGCCCCCGGACCCCTGACCATACCCTTGTTTTATCAAAAACAGCGAGTCCGCTACTTGCGGTTTTATATCGAACTTTACGGTATGGTTCGGGGTATGCGGCAAAACGTAGGAGATGAGCACGATTCGCGGCGGACGGGTCCGCGCCACCCCTCCGCGAGACAAAAATGATCCATTTTCCTCCGTCCCCAAGAGACATTTTTCAAAACTACGCCGGATTACGGGGCCAGAATGCTGCAAGCCAACCATACCCTGCATTTTCAAGAAACAATAAGCCATCTAACTGCGGGTTTAATTTTGCTATTGGCACCATGGTCGCCAGTTGGCGATTCAGCCCCGTAAACCGGTATAGTTGCGATTTGGTAGCATTTCTCAGCAAACCAAATAGTCTAGCCAAACGCAAAAAGCCCGACCTCCGTGGTGAGATCGGGCTTTCAAGGCTCAGTTAAACCAAACCTACACGGTCAAATGACCCGTAGCTTACATCTGCTCGGGCGCGGAAACGCCAACGAGGGTGAGCACCAGGGCGAGCGTCACACGGACGGCATCGCAAGCGGCCAGACGGGCACGCGAAAGCTCGGGGTCGACGGGACGGCCCTCGCTCGGCAGCACCTGACAGGCAGCGTAGAAGCTGTGGAAGTCGCCGGCGAGTTCCTCAGCAAAGTGCGTCAGACGGAACGGGGCGCGGTCGCGAGCGCAGCTGGCGATGAGGTCGGTGAGCTCGTTGAGCTTGCGCGAAAGGGCGAGCTCGGTCGGGTCGGTCAGCAGCGAGTAATCGACGTTCTCACCGATGGCCTTGGCGGCGACGGCCTTCATGCCCATCTCGTCAGCCTGCTCGGGCGTAACGTCAGCGGCACGGCGCAGGATGGAGCACACGCGGGCGTGAGCGTACTGCACGTAGTACACCGGGTTGGAGTTGTCGCGCTTCTTGACGGCCTCAATATCGAAGTCGACCATCTGGTTGGAGCTCTTGGAGATGAGGGTGTAACGGGCAGCGTCGGAGCCGACCTCGTCGACGAGCTCCTGCAGGGTCACCATGGTGCCCTTACGCTTGGACATACGGACGGGCTTGCCGTTGCGCAGCAGGTTGACGAGCTGGCCCAGCAGAACCTCAAACTTGCCGGGGTAACCCAAGGCATCGCAGACGCAGCGGACGCGCTCGATGTAGCCGTGGTGGTCGGCGCCCCAGATGTCGATGACGTGGTCGACGCGCTGGAACTTATCCCAGTGATAGGCAACGTCGGAGGCGAAGTAGGTGTACTCGCCGTCGGACTTGATCAGAACGCGGTCCTTGTCATCGCCCAGGTCGGTGGAGCGGAACCACAGGGCGCCGTCCTTGGTGTAGAGATAGCCCATCTTGTCGAGCTTCTCAAAAGCGCGGTCGACGGCGGAGGTGCCGGCGGTCTCGCCCTCGGTGTCCTTCACATACAGCGAGCGCTCGGAGAACCAACGATCGAAGTCGCAGTTAACGGCATGGCAAAGGTCGCGCATGTTGTCGACCATCTTTACATAGCCGCGCTCGCGGAAGCTCTCCATGCGCTCCTGCGGATCGGCGTTGACCCACTTATCGCCGTCGGTGCGCCAGAACTCGGCGGCCTCGTCGATGATGTAGTCGCCGCCGTAGGAGTCCTTGCCCAGGGTCTCGGCAAAGTTGTCCTGATACGGATGGGTCTCAGGGTGTTCGTCGTTCTCGTCGGCAACAAAGGCGTCGCGGTCGGCGATCAGCAGCTTGTGAGCCTCGTCGATATCCACGCCCTGCTTGGCGATGATGTCGGCAAGCTGCATATAGCGCGTGCTGATGGAGTTGCCGAAGGTGTTCATCTGAGAGCCGTGGTCGTTGATGTAGAACTCACGCTGGATGTCGTAACCGGCGTGATCCATAACGCGGCAGAGCGAGTCGCCCAGCGCGGCCCAGCGGCCGTGGCCGATGTGCATGGGGCCGACGGGGTTGGCGGAAACGAACTCGACCTGGGTCTTCAGGCCACCACCGACGTTGGACTTAGCGAAGTCCATACCCTTCTCGCGAGCCTCGCCAAAGATGGCATTCTTGACGGCAACGGAGAGGTAGAAGTTGATGAAGCCGGGGCCTGCGATCTCGACCTTCTCGATCGCGGGGTCCTCGGGCATATGGGCAACGATGGCCTCGGCGATCTTGCGCGGGGCGCAGTGGGCCAGCTTGGCGGACTTCAGGGCCATGGTAGAGGTCCACTCGCCATGAGAAGTGTCAGCCGGTCGCTCGATAGCGCAATCGTCAAGTTCAAATGCGGAAAGGTCGCCGGCCTCCTGGGCCGCAGCAAGCGCAGCGCGTACCAGCTCTTCAATCTTCTCGGGCATAGATCCTCCTTGTGTTAAAGCCCCCGAGCTCTTGGTCACTCGTGGGGCAAAAGCCAGAGTTTGTAGCACTCTATCACAAGCGATAACTACTGTCGCAGGGTAAAGCTAATAGATATTGCATATGCACAAAAATGACTACCGCTCTTGCGCGGCGATACAAAGTTGGCGGTTTGCCTGCTGTTTATACACGTTCTAGAAATGCATAAACGTATGAATAAGCCGTTCTATTTATCGGATACTTTTACCTATCGGAGTTGTGTGCTTTTCCTGCATAAAGTGATGGTTTGCGCACGTCAGCGTGGTATTCTTAGCATACGTAAATTCGTATAAGTTGGAGGTAGCATGTTCTCAATCGGTCAACACGTCATTCATCCGGGTCAGGGAGTCTGCACCGTCGTCGGCTTTAGGGATGACACGCCGCAGCCCATGTTGTTGCTCGAGACCAAGCAGGGACATGCGCAGACGATTCTCATGTACCCCGTGGCGCAGGCCGACCGTCTGCATGCCGCCATCTCCCAGCAAGATGCCGAGCACCTGCTGAGCCACTACGATGAGCTGGAGTGCGACACCTTTACCGAACGCAATAGCTCGCTCGAGGAGACACACTTTAAGCAGCAGCTCAAGCTGGGCGCGCCCGAGACGGTCCGCGTGGCAAAGACCATGATGCACCGCATTCGCCAGGCCGAGGAAGCTGATAAAAAACCCAGCTCCTACTACATGCGCGTACTCAAGGAGGCCAAACGCCGCTCCATCGAGGAGTTCGCCGTGGCCCTGGGCGTCACCGAAGAGGCCGCCGAAGCCCGCCTCGCTCAAGCCGCCCTCAACTAACCTGCCAAAAAGGGACAGGTTTATTTTGGCAGGTTTTATCTGGCCAAACGTCAACAAACAATCAGTAAATGGCCGAGTTCTCCGTTTTGTTTGTGAGCGCCCGGCCATTTTTCTATCGCCGTAGAAATGCGTGAAGCCCATTTGCGATGACATCATGCGAGGGGGGCCGTCCAGATCGACGCAACTAACGCCCGCATCCACAACAAGCGCGCCCGTCTTGTTCAATTACCATTAAAAAGCATCAATTTGAAAACGCAATAACATTTCGGCAGGTAGCAGCTATGGTCGGTGAACTGAATCTCGACAACCGAAGCCTCCGAATGAGGTATCTTCAGCCCATCCAAGCTAAAGGAGGGGCCATGCCGAGAAAACCTCGCTCAAAGTCACCAACCGGTTATTTCCACGTCACGTTGCGTGGAAACGGAGGGCAATTGCTGTTTGACGATGCCGAGGACCGAATCGCCATGCTTCAGATCCTCGATGCGATTCTCCCCAAACACAATATCGAGCTTATCGCTTGGTGCCTTATGGGAAACCACATTCATCTGCTCATCGACGATCCGGACGACCGCAAGAGCGACGCGATGCACGCGGTAGCCGTATCGTATGCGGGCAGGTACAATGCGCGGACGGGACATATCGGCCACGTGTTTCAGGAGCGGTTTTGGGATTCGCCCATTAAGTCGGAAGTATATTTACTCGAGGCAATTCGATACATTCATCTGAATCCACAAAAAGCAGGACTGGCGGCATACGACGAATATCCCTGGAGCAGCCATCGCGAGTATCTAATGAGTGCCAGGTCACGGCCGCATGTCACCGGCAGCGTTGTCGGTGTTTTATTCCCAACACCTCGCTCATACCTTCAGCTCATGGAAAGTGCGCCGTCGCTTCCCTATCGCCCCAGCGCAACAGCCAAGGTTCGCGAGGAAGATCTATGCGAATTTGGCACGGCAATCGTGCAGAGTGTCGCAGGATGTGCTCCGACGGAACTCAAATCCGTCTCCAAGCCACTTCGCAATGAGGCGATTCTCGCGCTTCGAAAAGAAGGGTTAACGGTTAGGCAGGTTCAGCTGTTGACCGGACTGGGGACATGGATTATCAAGAACGCGTCCTAGCGTCGCGCTTGCCGAGTTACGAGTACGGCGAAGCGCAGCTGCCTGCCGCGAGGCGCCGCCATTCGCCAACGTCACCATGTCAAACAGAAAACGCTTCCGCTGAATAACGTCCAACGGAAGCGTTTTCCCAGATAAAACCTACCAAAAAAACCTGTCCCTTTTTGGCAGGTTAGGCCTGGAAGGTGTCGCGGTCGGGCGCGAAGGACTGCATGGCCGCGATGGTGCGGTCGAAAAGCTCGGGGAGCTCCCAGCCCAGCATCTCGGCGCCCTGCGTAATCACGTCGCGCGAGCAGCCGGCGGCAAAGCGCTTGTCCTTGAACTTCTTCTTGAGCGACTTGGTCGTAAAGTCCATGACGCTTTTGCTCGGACGCATGATAACGGCGGCCCCGATCAGGCCGGTAAGTTCGTCGCACGCAAATAGGATCTTCTCCATCTGCGACTCGGGCTTGGGCAGCGAGGCGTTGAAATCGGACGTGTGCGTCTGGATGGCGCGGATGAGCTCGGGCGATGCGCCCTCGCCCTCCAGAATCTTGGCAGCATAGATGGTGTGGTTCACGGGGTCGTCCTCATGCTCCTCCCAATCCAAGTCGTGCAGCAGGCCGACGATACCCCAAAACTCCTCGTTCTCGGGGTCGAACTCGCGTGCAAAGTAGCGCATGGTGCCTTCGACCGTCTCGCCGTGGGTGATGTGGAACGGATCTTTGTTGTGCTCGTTGAGCAGTTCGAACGCACGGTCACGGGTGATTCCGGCGGAAAGCGTCTGAGACATGGCAATACCTCCAGGTGAGTCGGTGCTAGGACACGGTGTCACTATCGTATATCGCCGCGGCTCAAGCCGAAAGGCAGAAAAGGCATACGGAGAAAAAAGCCGGGCGAACGCGTCGCCCGGCAAAACCGCAGATAAAACCTGCCAAAATAAACCTGTCCCTTTTTGGTAGGTTTAGGGGCGGACCTGGCCGGTGCCGCGGAGCTTGTATTTGTAGGTGGTGAGGGCCTCGGCGGCAAAGGGGCCACGGGCGTGGAGCTTTTGGGTCGAGATGCCGATCTCGGCGCCCAGGCCAAACTCGCCGCCGTCGGTGAAGCGCGTGCTGGCGTTGGCGTACACGGCCGAGGCATCGACCGCATCCAGGAAGCGCTCGCAAGCATCCGTGTCCTCGGCAACGATGGCCTCGGAGTGCATCGTGCCGTAGCGGTTGATGTGTGCGATGGCCTCGTCCTCGTTTGCCACGACCTTCACGCTCATCTCGAGCGCCAGGTACTCGCGACCCCAGTCCTCCTCAGTCGCGGCGACGTAGTCATCGCCCTCCACAAGCCCGGCATCGGCGCATGCGGCGCAGGTTGCCTCGTCGCCGTGAATCAGCACGCCGTGGTCATGCAGCACGGTCACGACCGCGGGCAAAAACGCATCGGCCACAGCACGGTCGACCAGCAGCGACTCGGCGGCATTGCACACGCCTACGCGCTGGGTCTTGGCATTAACGATAATGTTGAGCGCCTTATCAAAGTCGGCGGATTCATGCACGTAGATGTGGCAGTTGCCCGTGCCCGTCTCGATCACCGGCACAAGCGACTCGCGCACGCAGCGCTGGATCAGGCCTGCACCGCCGCGCGGAATGAGTACGTCGACAATACCGCGGAGCTTCATGAGCTCGCCGGTGGTCTCGCGGTCGGTGGACTCGATCATCGACACGGCCTCGCGCGGGAAGCCCTTGGCCTCGAGCGCATCGGCCAGCAGCTCGGCGATCATGGCACACGAGTGATAGGCCAGCGAGCCGCCGCGCAGAATGCAGGCGTTGCCGGTACGGATGCAGATGCCTGCGGCGTCGGCCGTCACGTTGGGGCGCGCCTCGTAGACCATAGCGACCAGGCCCAGCGGCACACTCACGCGGGTCAGGTCCACGCCGCTTGCAAGCACGCGGTGGTCGAGCACGCGGCCCACGGGATCGGGCAGCTCGGCGAGCTTTTCCAGGCCGGCGGCCATGCCCTCGACGCGCTCGGGCGTCAGCAGCAGGCGATCGAGCAGTCCGGCCGAGGTACCCGCATCGCGCGCGGCGGACATATCGAGCTCGTTGGCGGCAACGATGGAATCGACGCCATCGTGCAGCGCCGCGGCCATGGCGCGCACGGCCTCCTGACGCTGCTCATCGCTCGCCGTGGCAAGCGAGGCCGACGCTGCCTTGGCGGCAACGGCAAGATCGTGGACGTACGTGGCTATATCGACCGACATGGGCGGCCCTTTCTCCTAGAAGTTTGCAACAATGGTAGCCGATTTGCGCATGGCCTCGCCCGCGGCGGTAGAATTGGTCAACCCGAAACACCGCAACGAACGGAAGACTCACATGGCCCTCATCACTTCGTACCACGTCCCCGGCCTTTACGTCGAGGACCACAGCATCGACGTCCCCCTTGACTGGCGCGGCCTGGAGCCGATGCTCCTGGCCGTCGGCAGCACCATGCGCCGCGGCGCCATGCCGGCACCAATCGCCGGCGCGCCCGAGAGCATCAAGCTCTTCTACCGCGTGGTTTGCGCGCCCGACCGCATCAACGACGATCTGCCGCTGCTCCTGTTTTTGCAGGGCGGCCCCGGCGGCGAGAGCCCGCGTCCGCTGTCGCCCACAAGCGACGGCTGGATCGAGGAGGCCGTCAAGCACTTCCGCGTGGTCCTTCCCGACCAGCGCGGCACCGGACGCAGTTGCTGCGTGGACGGGCGCACGATTGCCGCACTGGGCGAGCGCGCGACGGCGGCCGGCTCCGATGCCGCACGCTCGCAGGCTGACTTCCTCAAGCGCCACCTCGCCAGCTCCATCGTGCGCGATTTTGAGTACCTGCGCCTGGTGGGCTTTGGCGGCAAGCCCTGGGTCACACTCGGGCAGAGCTACGGCGGCTTTTTGACGTTGAGCTATCTGTCGCTCTTCCCCGAAGGCGTGGCGGCGAGCTTTACCTGCGGCGGCATTCCACACGTGCCAGCGAGCGCAAGCGAGGTCTACGCGCACACCTTCCCGCGCATGGCGGCCAAGACTCAGCAGTATTACGACCGCTACCCCGCCGACGTCGAGCGCGTGGCGGCACTGGCCGATGCGCTCGAGGCCCAGAAGCCCGTGCTGCCCGACGGCTCACCGATGACGGTCGAGCGCCTGCAGCTCATGGGCAGCGACTTTGGTATGAAGCCGAGCTTTGAGCGCATGCATTGGATTGTCGATCACGCTTTTGCCGACGGCGACGGCACGCTGGCCTGCGGCGCCTCGGTATCTGACAGCTTTTTGATGCGCGCCTTCGAGCGCACCAACACGCGTACAAACCCGCTGTACTGGACACTGCAGGAGTTCATCTACGCCGACGGCGACACTATGCCCATTGGTTGGGCCGCGGCCGAAGAGAAGGCACACCGCGCCGAGTTCGACACCCTCGCGCGCCCGCTCATGTTTACCGGCGAGGCAATGTTCCCGTGGATGTTCGAGCAGATGCCCGAGCTCAAGCCCTTCAAACCCGCCATGGACCTGCTGATGGAAGACACCAGCTGGGACAAGATCTACGACCCGCAGCGCCTGGCCTGCAACGAGGTGCCCCTGCAGGCCGCGGTGTATTTCGACGACATGTACGTGGATTCGGACCTGCAGCTCGACACGCTCAGCCGCGTGGGCGACTCGCATGCCTGGGTGACCAACGAGTTCGAGCACGACGGTCTGCACGGCAGCGTGGTGTTCAAGCACCTCTTCGACGAAGCCCTCAACCGCGGAGACCTGCGCCGGATCTTCTAGCAAAGGAGTGTCCCCACCTGCCGGCACAAAAGGAACGTCCCCAGGTGCCGGCACGAGAAAGACAGCGCTGCGGGAAACGATCCGCAGTGCTGTCTTTCTTTATGCAAATACGATCAAGTTATCCCTGTGTATCGCCGGCTTCTCGGCCAGGTCGGCCAGCAGGCGGTTGCTGGCAATCTGGTCCTGACGGCGGCCGGCCGCAAGCTCCAGCACGTCCGAATCGGCCTCGGCGATACCGCGGGCGACGACCATACCGCTCGGGTCGCACACATCGAGCACATCGCCCTCGGCAAACTCTCCATCGACCTGGCGAATACCCACCGCGAGCAAGGACGAGCCACGGCTGACCAGCGCCTTCGCGGCACCGTCGTCAACCGTCACCGAGCCATGTGCCTTGTCACCCAGTGCGATCCACAGCTTGCGCGGCGCAATGTCCAGGCGCTCCGCCGGCGGATCGAACAGGGTGCCCATGCTCTCGCCGCGGGCCAGACGCACGAGCGCATCGGGCTCCTCGCCCGAGCAAATCACGCTCTGAATGCCGGCCGTCATCAAAATGCGGCTCGCGCGAATCTTGGTGATCATGCCGCCCGTACCCACCGAGGTCGAAGAATCACCCGCCGAGGCAATGATCTTGGCATCGATCTTATGCACGACCGGGATAAACTCGGCCGTCGGATCCTCATGCGGATTGGCGGTGTAGAGGCCGTCGATGTCCGAAAGCGTCACGCACAGGTCAGCAGAAACCAGGCAGCTCACGAGCGCAGCCAGCGTGTCGTTGTCGCCGAACTTGATCTCGTCGACGGTAACGGTGTCGTTTTCGTTGACGACCGGCACCACGCCCAGCTCCACCAGGCGCAGCAAAGCGTCGCGCGCGTGCAGGTAGGACGTACGGCGCGCCGTGTCGTGGCGTGTGAGCAGCACGAGCGAGGTGAGTAGGTCACGCGCATGGAACTCCTCGTCGTAGGCCGACGAGATGATGCACTGGCCGGCCGAAGCGCATGCCTGCAAGCTCGGCAGATCGCCAACCGGTTTGCGGTCGAAGCCCAGCACGGGATAGCCACAGGCAATGGCGCCGGAGCTCACCACGACCAAGCGCCAGCCGAGCTTGCGCAGGGCCGCGGCCTGATCAGCCAGGCCACCGATAAACGCACGGTTGACCTTACCGTCGCCACCCACCACCGTGGACGAGCCGATCTTTACCACCATCGTTTTATAAGAAGTCGTCATACGTCAAACCAATCGAATGTCGAGCGTTCGGGCGAGCTGGGGCAGCCGGGGCACCTGGTGCGGGACGGACGAAAGTGATCCGTTTTCCTCCGTCCCCTTCGGATCATTTTGCCCAGGGGAAGGCCGAAGCCACGGCCATGTTCTTGCGCACGAGCTCGTCGCGCACCTGGGCCAGGCCCTGCTCCATGCCCACCACGTAGGTCTGCGGATACAGGAAGCGCTTGTAGGCAGCGTCCAGATGATCGAGCGCCCAGGCGCAACGCTCGCGCGCGTCCTGGATGCTCTCGCGAGGAGCCACCGCGCTGCCGTCGCGCACAATCGGCATCAGCAGCTCACGATACTCAAGCTCGGACACATCGGTCACCAAGGCAGCATCGTTCACGGCCACGAGGGTATTGCCGCGCGCGGCGCCCTCACCTGCCAGATGGTCCTCGTCATAGATCATGTCGCAGACCGGGCCGCCAAAGCCATCGTAATAACGGCGCACGCGCTGCACGCCGGGAATCGTACGCTTGTAGGGCTGCTCGGAAAGCTTCACCACCGGCGTCCACGGGTCCGTCTCGCTCGCGCGGCGGGCCGAAAGCTTGTACACGCCGCCCAGCGCCGGCTGATCGTAGCAGGTCGCGAGCTTGGTGCCCACGCCAAAGCTATCGATGGGCGCGCCCTGGTCGAGCAGCGACTGAATCGTGTACTCGTCCAGATCGTTGGAAACCGAGATCCCCACATAAGGCAGGCCCTCGGCATCAAAACGGCCGCGGACATACTTGGAGAGTTTAGCCAGGTCGCCCGAGTCGATGCGAATGGCCGACAGGCGCTCACCCGCCGCCTCCATCTCCTTGGCAACCGTAATGGCATGTTCGCAGCCCTCGCGCACGTCGTACGTGTCGATAAGCAGCGTGCAGTTCTTGGGGCTCGACTTGGCAAAGGCACGGAAGGCCTCGAGCTCGGAATCGAAACTCATCACCCAGCTGTGCGCATGCGTGCCAAAGACGGGAATACCGTAGCGGCGACCGGCGAGCACATTAGACGTAGAGGAACAGCCGGCAACGTAGCTCGCGCGCGCAACAGCCAGGCCGCCATCGGGACCCTGGGCACGGCGCAGGCCAAACTCGGCGACGGGGCGACCAACAGCCGCCAGTACCACGCGCGCCGTCTTGGTGGCGACGAGCGTCTGGAAGCCGACGATGTTAAGCAGCGCGGTCTCGAGCAGCTGACACTCAAGCGACGGGCCGGTGACACGCACCATGGGCTCGCGCGGAAACAAGAGCTCTCCCTCGGGCACGGCGTCGATATTCACGTGCGCACGGAAGTTGCGCAGGTAGTCGAGGAATGCAGGCTTAAACATCGCGCCGCCGGCTGGGGCCTGGAGCGAAGCTAGATAGTCGATGTCCTCGGGCGTAAAGCGCAGGTTCTCGACAAGCTCGGGCAGCTCGGCGGTGCCGCACATGACGGCATACGCGCTGCCAAAGGGATGGTCGCGGTAAAACGCGGTAAAACAACCCTGCTCATTGGCCTTGCCGCTCTCCCACAGGCCCTGGGCCATAGTGAGTTCGTACAGATCGGTGAGCATTGCAATGTCGGTGGGATGCGAGATGTCGGTCAAAGCCATGGGGCGACCTTTCGGATGTGTGGTGCAGAATTTGAGGGTTGGACGAGAGCAGAGCATGCGGACATGTTGCCCGATGCAAATCGGTTAGAGCAGGCCCATGCTGGTCAGGATCGTGTAGCCCATAAAGATGACAAACGCGATGAGGGCAAGGACAATGATGATTTTTTGAGCCGGCGCCATGCCAGGGATCTCGTTCTCGCCCGTAGGCTCCTTGGAGGTAACCATGCGCTGGGCAAAGGTCATCTCGTCACGGCTCGACTTGGGCTCGACGGACTTGGGACGAGCGGCCTTTTTAGGCTGAGGCTTAGGCGCGGCAGGTGCAGGCTTCGCGGCAGCGGGCTTGGGTGCGGGCGCGGGCTTGCGCTCGGATGCGGCGTTCGCGGCGACCTCCTCGACCTTCGCACGCTCGGCGCGCAGGGCAGCCAGCTCCTCGCGCTCGCGACGGGCCTCTTCCTGGGCCTCGCGACGAGCCTTCTCGGCGCGGAGCTCCTCCAACTCGGCGCGCTCCTCGGCAGACAGTGGTTGGGACTCAAGCTCGGCCATGGTATAGCCCTTTCTTTTAAAAAAAGCCGCCGACACAATGTCAGCGGCTTATCAAATCCAAGGGTGGAGACGAAGGGAGTCGAACCCTCGGCCTCTGCCATGCGACGGCAGCGCTCTCCCAACTGAGCTACGTCCCCAGGACAAGTCGATATTTTACCTACGGCTCGCCAACTGTCAACGCCCAATAACCAGTCTTTTTGGGACGCGGCTATTTTGGCAACTTTTCGAACAGGCGATGCTCTCGATGATTTTTTATCCCCGTCCCAGAAAATTCATCGACGAACGCACTACTTTGCACTGGTGAGAACACCGGTGGTGTCGAAGGCCGGGGTGAAGCTCTCGTCTACCGCGCCGCCCTCTTGCCAGAACATCGTCGTAAAGCCCAGGTCGTCGGCATGGTCGAGCACCTGCTCGTACTCCTCGCGCGTCACGGCACGCGCCAGATCGCCGCCCTGCTCGCGCATGAGGGCATTGGGCGTGTACTGGTTCATGACCGAGATCGGCACGTCGCCCACCGTCTGCCACACCAGGTCCAGAACGCGGCACGAATCGTCCGCATGCCCCGGCAGCACCAGGTGGCGCACGATGATGCCGCGCTTCATGAGCCCGTCCTCGTCCACCAGCTCTCCCCCGCGGCGCTCGATCTCGCACGCCATCTGTGCCAGGCCCGACACGGCCACGCGCGGGTAATCCTTAATATGAGAAAGCGACTGCGCAAGCCCAGCATCGGCATATTTAAAGTCGGTGAGCCACACATCGACCAGGTCGCCCAGCGCCGCCACGGCACTCGCGCGCTCGTAACCACTCGTGTTGTAGACAATCGGGATGTCCAGCCCGCGCTCCCGCGCTGCGACAATCGCGGCAGGCAATAGGTGCGCATAGTGCGTCGCCGTCACCAAATTGATGTTGTTGGCACCCTGGTCCTGCAGTTCCAGCATAATCTCGACCAGGCGCTCAGGCGGAATCTCAAGCCCAAAATTGCCGGTCGAGATCTCGTGATTCTGGCAGTAGATACATTTAAGCGAGCAGCCGCTAAAGAAGATCGTGCCCGAACCGGCTTCGCCCGAGATAGGCGGCTCCTCCCACATATGAAGCGCCGCGCGAGCGACCTTAAGCGTGTCGTCGGCACCGCATACGCCACGCGCACCCTCATCACGCGCCGCACCGCAACGGCGCGGACACAAATGGCAGGCGGGCGAAAAAAGTTCGGTCAACGACGTCGGCATAAAAACATGCTCCAAAACAACGATTCAGCAGCTCAAACGTAAAGGGCCAGACCGGGTAGACGGCTCCGTCCCTAAGGCGCCGTAATCGTCCGACACGATTTTTGTAATGTCAAGACTGGAATCGATAAAGTGCCGCTTTATGATGTAGTTATTCCGCCCCCCGCGGAGCAACTGGGTGAACCGTCGCGTTTATTTAGGGAGCCCACACAGTCGTGCCTAGTACAGGTATCCTTCGTTGTTAAGGACGCTGGAACAGTCGATGAGGGCACCCACCTGTTTTAGGTGGGTTCATTTTCGTAACGTGGGGGGTGGTTTTCTTTTGCCGAAAATCACCATACAGTCCATATGGATCCCCGCCGGCATCCCGACAAGCCATCGACAACATTCCAATATCTGGTATGCGCGTGATAATCGCACGGTGCAAACCTCCGCACCCCCCTCGGTCGAGTATCATGGGACAGCTATGCCATTTCCGCGTAGCAACCTTTGACCTTTTCCTTCGACGCTTGGCGGTTTTTAGATTCATGGCTTCATCCCCGAGCTACATACCGTACCTATGCGTGGCAGCGGCGGCTTTTATCACGACCTTCCTCGCGGTGCCCCTGGTCAAGCGCTTGGCAATTAAGCTCGATGCCGTCGACTATCCTTCTAAGCGCCGCATCAACACCAAGCCCATCCCGCGTTTGGGCGGAACGGCGGTGTTTTTGGGCCTGGTCGTTGCCTGCATTGTGCAAATCCTAGGCACCTGGTACCTAGGCTGGCCACCCGTCCTGGTGCCGCACCCGCGCCTTCACATTAGCTATCCCATGCTGGCGCTCTCCTTTACCGTCATCTTTGCGACCGGCGCTATCGACGACGTCTTCCAGCTCACGCCCAAGCAAAAGCTGGCCGGACAGGTCCTCGCCGCGCTTATCGCCTGCATGGGCGGCCTAAAAATCGGCGTCATCGTCAACCCGTTTGCTCCCGGCGAGATCATGCTCGGATGGCTCGCCTACCCCATCACCGTGATCTATCTGGTGGCATTCACCAACATCATTAACCTCATCGACGGCCTCGACGGCTTGGCCACGGGCATCTGCGGCATCGCCTCGTTCACCATGTTTTCGATGGCCGTTCTCTCGGGCCGCATCGACGCCGCCGCGCTCTCCATTGCGCTCTTTGGCGCCTGTCTGGCCTTTTTGCGCTACAACTTCAACCCCGCAAGCATCTTCTTGGGCGACTCGGGGTCGCTGCTTCTGGGCTTTGCGCTGGGCTCCATCTCGCTGCTCAACGTGAGCCGCACCGCCGCACTCACCTCGCTTATCATCCCGCTCATCGTTGCCGGCGTGCCTATCATCGACACGTTTAGCGCCATCGTGCGCCGCAAGCGCGCCCACATTAGCATCGGGCAGGCCGACAAGGGCCACATCCACCACCGCCTGATCCAAGAAGGCTACAACCAAAAACAGGCTGTGCTGCTCATCTATGCCTGGTGCATCATGCTTTCGGCCGGCGCCGCCGCCATCAATCAGGTCGAGGTGCCCATGCGCGTGCTCATCTTTACCGTGCTTGCCATTGGCTCGGCGGCCTTTGCCAAGCACCTGCACCTGTTTGAACCCGTGCTGCGCCACCATTACAACAAGCGCACGCACGAGGACGAACTGGTCACCCCCGACGACCCCGCCTTTAAGCAGGAGGAGCAGGCAGCCGAGGAGCGCAAAGAAGAGCGCCACTACAAGCTCTAGGGCAAGCTGCCGAGGATGTGCCAAGGCACCGTTGGCCAAGCGCGGCCGCGCCGCGCCCATCGCACAAGCCACCCCTCTCCCGCCCCTCGCCTACTTACGCCCCGCCCCTCCAATAAACGCGTTATCATCTTGACCCATGAACATACGTTAGGAGCAATCATGCCAAACGAGAACAGCTACGAAGTCGCGCTGCAAAAGAGCAACGCCATTCGCGAGGGCCTGGCCAAGACGCCCGAGAAGTTCACCATGCTTACCGGCGACCGCCCCACCGGCCGTCTGCACCTGGGTCACTACTTTGGCACCCTCAAGGGCCGCGTGGAGCTGCAGAACATGGGCGCCAGGACCAACGTACTCATCGCCGACTACCAGGTCATCACCGACCGCGACACCACCGAGCACATCCAGGACAACGTGTACAACATGGTCATGGACTACCTTGCCTGCGGTATCGACCCCGACAAGACCATGATCTACGCGCACTCCGCCGTGCCCGCCGCCAACCAGCTCATGCTGCCGTTCCTGTCGCTGGTGTCCGAGGCCGAGCTGGCGCGCAACCCCACGGTCAAGGCCGAGATGGAGGCCTCGGGCCACGAGCTCACCGGCCTTCTGCTCACCTACCCGGTGCACCAGGCCTGCGACATCCTGTTCTGCAAGGGCAATGTGGTGCCCGTCGGCCGCGACCAGCTGCCGCACATCGAGCTCACCCGTACCATCGCCCGCCGCTTTAACAACCGCTACGGCAAGGTATTTCCCGAGGTCGAGGCGCTGCTGTCCGAGACCCCGCTGCTGCCCGGCCTTGACGGTCGCAAGATGAGCAAGAGCTACGGCAACGCCATCAATATTTCGATGACCGCCGAGGAAACGGCCAAGCGCATCAAGAAAAGCCAGACCGACTCTGAGCGCATGATCACGTTCGATCCCGAGAACCGCCCCGGCGTGTCTGGCCTGCTTTCGACAGCCGCCATCTGCACCGGCCGCTCCGAGGTCGAAATTGCCGAGGAGATTGGCATGGGCGGCTCCGGCCAGCTCAAGAAGTACGTGACCGAGGTCGTCAACGAGTACTTCGCACCTATCCGCGAGCGTCGCCAGCGCTACGAGAACGATCTGGACTATGTGAAGGACGTGCTGCACGAGGGCAACCGTCGCGCCAACGAGATCGCCGAGCAGACCCTGGCAGAGGTTCAGGACGCCATGGGTATGGTGTACTAGGCCGATCTGCTGGCTTGAGCTTTCGATTGCTATAGGGCGGGCGCTACGGCGTCCGCCTTTTTTGGAGCCGGACCGCTTCGGCTCCGTCCATCGCACTCCCCCGACAAACAGGAACAGGCCCGCCGGCAGTTAGTTGCCAGCGGGCCTGTTCCCGAAGTACACCGTTGAATCGCACAGAGGGGAGGAATGCGAATCAAACTCAACAGGGCAGGCTTTTTCATCGCCTATTGCCTGCTCCGTTGCTGAAACCAATATAGTTCGCCGTGGTTTACTTTGCAGCATCAATATCCGCCGCCATAGCTTCTCCATAAGTTAGCCCAAGTAAACTAAACCACCACAAAGGGGTAGGCACCTTTGTGGTGGTTTTGGCCACGGCAGAGCCGTTAGAGTCCGGCAAGCCAGCGACAGGCGGCCAAGTCGACGTGCACGGGATCGGTAAACGTCACACCCTCCCCCATTAAGAGCTCACGCTGAGCATCGGGGCCGCCAAAGGCAAAGCCCTCACAGATACGGCCGTCGGCAAACACCACGCGGTGACAGGGAATCTCGCCGGGGCGCGGATTGCTATGCAGGGCATACCCCACGTACCGCGCACTTCGTGGACGACCGGCAAGCAGCGCCACCTGGCCATACGTGGCTACCATCCCCTCGGGGATCTGCTCGACCACCTCGTACACCCGTTCAAAAAAGCCCTCAGACGTCATTGCTCGCTCCCTTCCACCCCGAAAAGCATAAACCACCGCAAAGGGGACAGGCACCTTTGTGGTGGTTTATGGCAGGTCGGTTAGTTGGCGGGCTGGAAGAAGGCTACGGCTACGGCGCCGGGGCCTACGTGGGTGCCGATGGTGGCACCAATGGTGTGAACGGGCAGTTCGCCCTCGGTGTGACCAGCCCACAGTGCCGCACTGTCCTCGATATACTTCTTGAGCACCGCATCCGAAAGGCCCGTATAGCCGAGCGCCAGCGGCATGGAAAAGTCGATGCCGCCTGCCTTTTCGACCTTCTGGTTGAGCAGGTTCCGGCCGTTCTTGGAGCCACGAGCCTTGCCCAGCTGCACGATCAGACCGTCCTCCGCTGCCACAACGGGCTTCACATTGAGCAACGTGCCCACAGCACCAGCCGCAGCAGACAGGCGACCGCCGCGAACGAGGTACTCAAGCGTCTCGAGCAGGCCGATGACGACTACACGGTCGCGCACGGCCTCGACAGCCGCCGCGATCTGAGCCGCGCCCTGGCCCTCGTCCACCAAACGCAGCGCGTACTCAACCAGCACGCGCTCGCCCAGGGTAACGTTATTGCTATCCACCACATACACATCGCCGCCCGGCGCCTCGGCAAGTGCGGTGCGGGCACTTTGGTTGGTACCCGAAAGCTTAGCGCCCACGGTAATAATCACTGCCTCATCGCCGGCCTCACGCACCTCGGCAATAGCCTGCGAAAACGCGTACGGGTTGACCTGGCCGGTCTTAGGCAGCTCATCGCGCTCCACGAGCATCTCGTAAAAGCGCTGGTGATCGATGTCGACGCCATCCATGTACACATCGGTGCCAAAGGTGACGGACAGTGGCAAAACGGCCAATGCTGGGTGCTCGGCCGGTGACATATCGCTTGCGGAATCGGTAATAATACGGACGGACATAGCGAATCCTTTCTTGCGCAGGTCCCGCGCAGGGAATTTTGACAGCAAGCCCCGGCACGGCATACGCGCTCAAACGGGACTATGCAGTTGTTAATTGGAAGCAAATGCCTTGGCGGCCTTAGATCTCGCGCAGGGTGTTGAGAATCGTGCGTAGCGACGCATACATCTGCTCGCGCTGCTCCACACCCATAGCCTTACCGGTGGTATCGAGCACCTCGCGAATGATGCGGTCCGCCTCGCTCATACTCTCGCCGCCCAGAGCGGTCAGGCGCACCGGAGCACGATACTTAACGGCGGCATCGCCCGAATCATCGACCTCGACGTAGCCGCCCTCCTCCAGATGCGCGAGCGTGCGCGAGACGGCGGCGCGGGTCACGCCTGCCATGCGAGCGAGGTCGGCGCCAGTCAGGCCGTCCTTGCTGCGCTCAAGATAGTACAGGCACATAACGTCGGAGCCCTTGAGGCCCAGCCTTGCGCCCTCGGATGTCTTAATGCGCTGGATCTCCTTGTAGAGCCCGCTGATCAGTCCGACAAAGTCCTCGAAACGTGTCTCGTCGTTCTGCTGCATGGGAGACGACCGCCTTTCGCTTGCATAATGCTAACGGGTAAACATCTTAACCGTACTTATCGGCCGCCAGCCCTGCGCACCCTATTTGTTAACCCATCAACATAAAAACCACCACAAAGGGGACAGGCACCATTGTGGTGGTTTTGACCGTCGAGTTTGATCCGCAGACTTCGCTACAGCTCCACGCAGGGATTGTCGCGAGTCACAAGCGTCTTAACGACAACCGTCGCTCCCAGATAACGCTCGAGCAACTCAGCGAGGCGATCGATCGCGGCCTGGCAGTCCTTCATTCGCTCGGGCTTCACGCACTCAATCGCCAGGAACGCATCGGCCGAATCATCGGACAGAGCCGTTCGAACGCCGTCGCGCCAGTTCCAGCAGCGGCACACGGCGCCCGCATCATCGATATAGGCCAGCTCGCAGGGCAGCGTCGGATCGTCCGCCTCCTCGCCAAGCGGCAAGAACGCGTCGCCACCGTCGGTCACCTTCAGGCGAAGGTCTCCCTCGATCGCATGCAGATCCTCGCCTCCCACGGGCAGCGCGTAGGTCAGCGACACCGTGTTGTAAATATCCACCGCCGGCGTGATATGACCGACCGGCTTGCCCTTGAGCACGCGCTTAAGCAGGTTCTCAATCGAACAACGCGCACCCTTCTTAGTCTTGAACAGACGATACGCCTCGCGCCATGCCTTGACCGGTGCGTTCTCGCTGATAGTGTCGCTGGTCAGATGACGCTCCGCGTCGATATTGGCGCGATCGAGCAGCGCCGCAATCGCGTCCACGTCCTCTTGAGGAATCTGCGCCGCGGGTTTCATGCCCTCAACGACTACAACACCGACCGCTGCCTGCGGAAACAGCTCCCAAAATGAATCCTCGGCAATAAAGCTCTTCACACATGCTCCCTTCACGATTCGCGCCAACGCGAGCGCCTAAACAAAAAGCGCCCTTACAACGACCACCTTCAAAGTCCTACGGTGCCGTCACAAGAACGCTTACGCTGTCCCCATCCGGAGAAGGGGACGATATGTCAGGCGCATTGTAACCCGAGTCATCCACGTGAGCAAAACCACCACAAAGGTGCCTGTCCCCTTTGTGGTGGATATGGACTCACGGCGAAGCTAGTGGCGGAGTCCCAGCAGGCCGCGGCCGCGATGACGGGCCTCGGCGGACACCTGGGCGTGCGGGCCGGCGGCTTTGACGGACTCGGGCAGGTGCGAGTACTTCTTCTCGAAGTTCTCCTCGAACATCACCGCCAGGTTGTGCGCGGCCTCGTCGTAGCGCGCGGTGTTCTGCCAGTATTGGCGCGGCACCAGGATGCCATCGGGCACGCCGTGGCACGTCGTGGGAATGTCGACGTTAAAGATGTCGTCGTGCACGAACTCGCTGTCCTCAATGGTGCCGTCGAGGGCGCGCGCGACCAGCGAGCGCGTGTAGGCCAGCTCGATGCGATGACCCACGCCGTAGCCGCCGCCGATCCAGCCGGTGTTGACCAGGTACACGCGCGTGCGGCCGTCGGCAATGCGCTCGCCAAGCATCTTGGCGTAAACCATGGGGTCGAGCGGCATAAACGGCTCGCCGAACAGCGAAGAGAACGTGGGCGTGGGCTCGGTGACGCCGACCTCGGTGCCGGGAATCTTAGCCGTAAAGCCCGTCACAAAGTGGTACATAGCGGCATCGGCCGTCAGGCGCGAGATGGGCGGCAGCACGCCAAAAGCGTCGCAAGTCAGGAACAGCACGACACTCGGAGTGGTGCCCATGCCCTTAGTCCACGCGTTAGGAATGTGCTCCACGGGATAGGCCACGCGCGTGTTGTGCGTGATCGAGATGTCGTCGTAGTTGGGCTTGCGGTTCTCGTCGAGCACCACGTTTTCGCAAATGGCGCCAAAACGGACGGCGTTGAAGATCTCGGGCTCGTGGAAGGCGTCCAGGCCCTCGCATTTGGCGTAGCAGCCGCCCTCGATGTTGAAGATGCCCATGTCGGACCAACCGTGCTCGTCGTCGCCGATCAGCAGGCGCGTGGGATTGGCCGAAAGCGTGGTCTTGCCGGTGCCGGACAGGCCAAAGAACACGGCGGTCTCGTGCGTGACGGGATCCATGCTGGCCGAGCAATGCATGGGCAGCACGTCGTCCTCGACGGGCAGCAGATAGTTCATGACGCTAAAGATCGACTTTTTAATCTCGCCGGAGTAGCCGGTGCCGGCGACCAGAATCACGCGCTCCTGGAAGTTGATGACCACGGCGGCGCTGGAGTTGAGGCCCTTGATGGCAGGATCGCACTGGTAACCGGGCGCTGCGAGCACGCAGAAGTCGGGCTCGCCGGTGCGCGCGATTTCGCGGGCGAGCGGACGGGCGAGCATTTGCTTAATGAAGAGTGCCTGGCTGGCACGCTCGCAGGCAACAAGCAGGCGACGCGTGTGGTTGCGGTCAGCGCCCGCCATGCCGCGCGTGACGAACACGTCGCGCTCGTTGAGATAGTCGACGATGCCGGCCTTGATGGCCTCATAGCTCTCGACGGACAGTGGGCGGTTGACCGCACCCCAGGCGATCTTGTCGTGAACATCGGGGGTGTCAACGATAAAACGATCGTTGGGCGAACGACCAGTGCGCTCCCCCGTCTCGATCACGAGCGCGCCATTAGAAGCCATACGGCCCTCTTTGCGACGAATAGCGTGCTCGACAAGCTCTGCCGCCGGCAGGTCCACCAGCAGACGGGGTTGATTCTCGGCGGGATCTTCAACGAGCGTAATACCAAAGTTGGACAGAACTTCTGCAGGGGTAACACCAGGCATGGGGCCTCCTTTAAAAACGCGACACGTTGACGCGACGCGCACTTTACTCACGTAAAGCCCGTTGTACCCGATATGCAAAAACGTTTTTGCGGCAAGGGCGGCAAGCCCGCCCAACGGTCAAAAATCGCAGGCAAGCGGCCTAGTCATTGGGGACGCTTTTAAACGACTAGTCATTGGGGACACTCTTGAACAGACAACATTCAAGGAGTGTCCCCGGATGCCGGCACTTAGGGACGTTCCCAGAGTGCCGGCACATAAGGAACGTCCCTAAGTGCCGACTACCGAATGGCGCCGCCGAAATTATCGAACAACCTGTTCAAAAACACGAGCGGACACCGCGGTGTCTATACTAGAGCGCAGCAATAGAAAGGACCCCGCTTTGAGCATCACGCCCCTCGATAGCATTCGCCGCGCCATCGCCCGCCGTAACGGCATCTCCAACCCCGCTGCATCGAAAGACGGCGCCGCGAAGGCCCAGGGCGGCCGCATCGAGAACGGCCTGTTCCCCGCCTCCCACACGGCCGAAGAGCTCGCACGCATCCAGGAGCTAAGCCGGCGTAACGCCGGCGGTCCCGACAGTAGCCAGGCCACACGCCGTCGCCGCGAGCGCAATCGCCAACCCGGCCCCGTCCGCTGCATGGTCAACGCTTGGTGGAACCGTCTACTCGGCGCCGTCTACGGCGGCGGCTTCTCCATGCAGGAAGCGGAATACGAGGAGCACGCCACCCGCCGCGACTATCTTTGGAACACCCTCGGCACCGCCGTGTGGGGCTTGGCGTTTCCGCTGCTCACCATCGTGTCTACGCAGCTCGTGGGTGCCGAAGAAGCAGGCAAATTCTCCATCGCCTTTGTCACCGGCACACTCATCATGATCGCGTGCAACTACGGCGTGCGCAATTTCCAGGTCTCGGACATCGACGAAAAGACGTCCTTTGCCTCCTACCAGCTCAACCGCTGGCTTTGCGGAGCGCTCGCCCTAGGCTGCGGCCTCATGTACAGCAGCGCCCGCGGCTATGACGCGCAGATGGCGACGATCGGCCTGGGCGTCTACCTGTATAAGGTCATCGACGGCGTCGCCGACGTGTACGAAGGCCGCCTGCAGCAGGCCGACAAACTCTACTTGGCTGGAATGAGCCAAACGCTACGCTCCGTCGGCGTCGTCGCGGTCTTCAGCGTGGCGCTGTTCCTCACGCGCAGCATGCCCATCGCGGCCATGGCCATGGGTGTCACCGCGATCGCCTCGCTCGTGCTGGTCACCGCGCCGCTCGCCCTGCTCGAGACCGAAAAATCGCGCCGCGTGAGCCTGCGCGAGGTCGGCCACCTGTTTGTCCAGTGCGCCCCGCTCTTTGGTGCACTGTTCCTGTTCAACCTAATTGAGAGCATGCCCAAGTTTGTGATGGAAGGCACGCTGGCATACAAATATCAGCTGTACTTTAATGCCCTGTTCTTTCCGGCGCAGGCTATTTTGCTGAGCATTGGATTTATCTATAAACCGCAGCTCCTGCGCTTGTCGAGCATTTGGGCTAATCCTCGCAAGCGTCGTCGCTTTGACCTGATTATTGTTGCCGTTATGGCGCTGATCGTGGTCATCACCGGCGCGTGCGCCGCATTTATGGCAGGTCCCGGTATTCCCCTCATGAGCTTTATGTACGGCCTCAGCTTTGAGCGCTACCGTACGCTGGCGCTGCTGATGGTCGTCGCCGGCGGCGTCACCGCGGCCATCGACTTTATCTACGCCATCATCACGGTGCTGCGCCACGCTGGAGACGTCACCAAGATCTACCTGATCTGCTTCGCCGTAAGCGTGGTGCTGCCGGTGATCTTGATTAAGCTGCTGGGTCTGATGGGCGCCGTGGTGAGCTACCTAGCCATCATGGCCCTACTCCTGGTGCTACTGATTATCGAATACGCCCACATCCGCCAACGCATCGAACGCGACCGCAACCCATACGGAGCCTAATTAGCTGCCCCCGGAACCGGAATTTACGATGGAATCACCCCCGTCTGGGGTCTCGTTGCGGACAATATTCATCACGCAAAACTAAGTGAGTAGACTTTTACCGAATCCCCGACCACACCAACAGAGCACAAGTCTGTGACCTGCGGTTTTATTGAGGCAAATATGTTGGGTGCTCGGCATTTCCAAAAAAGTCTACTCACTTAGCCAGCGGGCAGCCAAAAAAGAACCGCCGCGACGTCGTTTGACTCCGTTGCGACGGTTTTTCGAGCATTTTCGCGCTGTCGAGGACGCAGACGCTCCTCATTTCTAGCGCTTACCGAGCAAGAAGGCGCTACTCTCCGAAAGTAGTCAAAAAAGCCCCGTCCCAAAATTAGCTACGGTAGATCGGCGGAACAAGGTTATTCGCCCGGGTTGATGTTCGCGTAGAACTCGGCCCCGTCGTCCAGGCGCAGGATGCCCACGCGACCGAACTCGGAGCCGGTGGCGGCAGCGCAGTCGATGTCGATGCGATCGGGCACGCCGGCAGTGTCCTCGCCGCCCAGGCGCACGATCTGCCCGCGTCCCGATTCCTCATCGAGCCCCGCCAGACCACCGACCTCGCAATAGCGCCCAAGCGATACCGTGGGCGTGTGACCGCTCACCACGACCGGGCCCTTACCCTCGGTAGAAAGCAGCCCGGTCGGCACATCCCAATAGCCGTGACGAATCCACAGCAGGTCATCGGACGACTGTACCGCGAGCATCTGCTGCAGCAGCTCGCGATCGGCACCCACCGCTCCAACGCCATCGGCACAATCGACGCCATGCTCAAGCAAAAACGCGCGCGCCGCCTTCATCTCGATTCCAGCATGTACCAGCAGATACGGGCGCTCCTCGGTCTCGACCACCGCGTAGAGCGGCAGCGCGGCCATCCATCGCACGAGCTCCTCGTATGCCTCAAATTTCATGTCGTTGAGCTGCTCGCGCGTCGTCCAGCCACCGTTGATATCCCAGGTCTCGGCATCGAGCGGATCCTGGCCAACGATGGCATCGAGCATGATCTGCTCGTGATTACCCTTGAGCACGCGGGCGTTGGGCAGCGAGCGCACGAGCTTAATAACGCCGACCGGATCGGGCCCGCGATCGATCATGTCGCCCAGCACGTACAGCGTGTCGTCGGAAGTCAACGAGATCTTAGACAGGGCCTCGTCAAGCGCACGCACGTGCCCGTGAGCATCAGATGTCACATAGATCGCCATGGTACGCCTCTCCTTGCATTGCGGCCGAAGCCCGGTGCCGCAACTAAAACTTCAAGTTGAACTTAAACGTTACCCATTGTACTCCGTTGCAATAAAGCTGGAAAGGGTTTCCGAGCAGAGGCAAAGACGGCAGCCGTCTATGACGATATCGCGCACGCCCGCAATCCAACCCCATAAACCCACCATCTTTGGGTACAAATAACCGCAGGCAACTGACCGTGCCACGCCAACCACCCAGGAGCGGACACCATCCATGAACCAGATCCTTCTCTTTATCGGCCTCGTCATCATTTTGTGCCTGACCATCAAACCCGTCGGCAAAAAACTCCCCTTCCCCACCCTGCTCATCTTTATCGCGCTCGGCATGCTGTTGGGCGTCAACGGCCCGGCGCACATCGACTTTAGCGACTACGCGCTCACCGAAACCGTCTGCAGCACGGCGCTGCTGTTCATCATGTTCTATGGCGGCTTTAACACCAATATCGACCGCGCCAAGCCCGTCGCCGTGCCCGCGGTGCTGCTGAGCACGCTCGGCGTCGTCATCACTGCCGGCATCACCGGCGTATTCGCCCACTTTGTGCTGGGTTTCGACTGGATCGGCGGCCTGCTGCTGGGATCGGTCGTGGCGTCCACCGACGCGGCCAGCGTCTTTAGCGTTCTGCGCGAGCACAGCCTTTCGCTGAGGGGCGGCACCGACTCGCTGCTCGAGGTCGAATCGGGCTCCAACGACCCCGTCGCCTACATGCTCACCGCTGTGCTCGCTACACTCGCGGCCGGCGGCGACATCAACATTCCCGCACTGCTGGCCAAGCAGATTATCCTGGGCGTGGGCCTGGGCCTTGCCATCGGCTGGGCGGCGGGCCGCCTGATTGAACGCGCGCACGCAACGGCCAAGGACGCGCAGACCATCTTTTTGTTCGCCGTGGCCATCGTCGCCTACGCGCTGCCGAGCTACCTGGGCGGCAACGGCTTTTTGGCTGTATACCTGGCCGGCATTGTGCTGGGTGCCAGCGACATCACCGGCAAAGTCGAGATGGCGCACTTCTTTGACACCCTCACCGAGATGGCAGAGATGACCATCTTCTTTTTGCTGGGCCTGCTCGTTACACCCGCACGCCTGCCGCAAATGCTGCTACCGGGCCTGGCACTCATGGCGTTTATGCTCTTTGCGAGCCGCCCCATCGCCGTAGGCATGCTGCTGGCGCCGTTTAGGACGAACCCTCGCCAGGTTGCGCTCGTAAGCTGGGCGGGTCTGCGCGGAGCAGCTTCGGTCGTCTTTAGTCTCTTTGCCGTGGTGGCCGGCGTTCCCGGCGGACACGACCTATTTGACCTGGTGTTTGTGATTGCCGTGTCGAGCATTGTGGTGCAGGGCTCGCTTCTGCCGGCGGTGGCGAAGAAGCTCGATATGATCGATGCGACCGGCGACGTGCGCCGCACCTTTAACGACTACCGCGACGAGGACGGCATGTCGTTTGTAAAGCTCAAGGTGGGCGCTGGACATCCGTTTGCCGGACGCTCGCTCGCGGACATTGGCAGCGCCACAGATATGCTCGTGGTCCTGGTGCTGCGCGACGGCGCGCACCCGGTGCTGCCCAACGGCGATACCGTCATCGAGGAAGGCGACCTTCTGGTCATGGCAGCGCCGACGTTTGAAGAACGTGCCGAGGTTACGCTGCGCGAGGTCACCGTGACTCCCCACGGTCGCCTGGCCGGCCAGCGTCTGCGCGATGTGCCGCAAGGCAAGCATCCGTTTATTGTGGTGATGCTCAAGCGCGACGGCCAAACGATCATCCCCGATGGCAACACCCTAATATACGCCGGCGACGAAGCCGTCATCGCCACACTGGCGTCGTAGTGACCAGGAGGTAGCCAATTTGCGACGAAGAGATCGAGCGCCTAGAGAACCTCATGCCTTCGCTCGCTGATTTGGATTTGCCTGAGGAGTAAAGCACCCCTCCCCCATGTAACCATCCTGTAAATCATAGCGGCGTAGTCGAGTTTTACCGTGATGCGGTCGCGCCTGGCGCTCCACTGTGCTAAAGTATCCCGAACGTTCAAACGACTACGAGGGGGAACTAGAAGATGGCACGTGTGCACAACTTCTCAGCTGGCCCGGCCGCGCTGCCTACCAGCGTGCTCGCCGAGATCGCCGACGAGATGATGGACTACCGCGGTTGTGGCATGTCCGTGCTCGAGATGAGCCATCGATCTAGCATGTACCAGCAGATTATCGACGACGCCGAGGCAACCCTGCGTCGTCTGCTGAGCATCCCCGACAACTACCGTGTCCTGTTTTTGCAGGGCGGCGCCACGCTGCAGTTTGCGGGCATCCCCATGAACCTCATGCGCCGCGGGCGCGCCGGCTACATCGTGACCGGCAACTTTGCCAACAAGGCATACAAAGAAGCCGCCAAGTACGGCGAGGCCGTGCTGCTCGCGAGCTCCGAGAACACCAATTTCGACCGCATACCCACCATGGCCGACATCAACGCGCGCATTGCCACCGAGGCCGCAGGCGACGGGCTCGACTACGTCTACATCTGCCAGAACAACACCATCTTTGGCACCATGTACCACGAGCTGCCCAACTGCGGCGACGTACCGCTGGTCGCCGATGTCTCGAGCTGCTTTTTGTCGCAGCCGCTCGACGTCGAACGCTACGGGCTCATCTACGCCGGCGCTCAGAAAAACGCCGGCACCGCGGGTGTGACCGTGGTCATCGTGCGCGACGACCTCATCGCAGATGGCCACGCTTTTGCGCAGACGCCGCAGTACATGGACCTTAAGACCCAGGCCGCCAAGGGCTCCATGCTCAACACGCCCAACACCTTTGGCATCTACGTGTGCGGCAAGGTGTTCCATTGGGTCGAGGAGACCGGCGGACTTGCCGCCATGGCCGAGCGCAACTGGGCCAAGGCCAACCTGCTCTACGACCTGCTCGAGCACAGCGAGCTGTTCCATGGCACCACGCAGGCCGACAGCCGCTCCATCGCCAATGTCACCTTCCGCACCGGCGACGCCGAACTCGACGCGGCCTTTGTCGCAGGCGCGGCCGAGCACCAGATTCAAAACGTCAAGGGCCATCGCCTGGTGGGCGGCATGCGCGCGAGCGTCTACAACGCCGTAACCATGGAAGACGTGCAGGCACTGGCCTCGTACATGAAGGACTTCGAAACGCAGCGTAGTTTGAGCCCGCGATCTAACTAGCCCGCAACGCGCGGGCCGACCAGCCACTTCAAACCACCTGTTTAAACCAAACCTGCTAAGGAGTTTTTCATGCGCAAGATTAAGACCATCGACGACATCACCAAGGACGGCAAAGTCGAGTTTGGCGAGGGCTACGAATTTGTGAGCACCGCCGAGGAGGCCGACGCCATCCTGATGCGCTCGACTGACCTGCACGGCTACGAGCTGCCCGAGGGCATCCGCGCCATCGCCCGCTGCGGCGCCGGCGTCAACAACATCCCCGTCGAGGAGTACGCCAAGAAGGGCGTCGTCGTCTTTAACTCCCCCGGCGCCAACAGCAACGCCGTTAAGGAGCTCGTCCTAGGCATGCTGGTGCTCTCGAGCCGCGGCGTGGTGCAATCGATGAACTGGGTGCGCGACAACGCCGACGATCCCGAGATTCAGGTCGATGCCGAGAAGGCCAAGAAGGCCTTTGTGGGCCGCGAGCTCAAGGGCAAGCGCATCGGTGTCATCGGCCTGGGCAACGTGGGCTCCAAGGTCGCCAACGCCTGCGTCGACCTGGGCATGGACGTTTACGGCTACGACCCGTTCATTTCCGTCGAGCATGCGTGGGTGCTGAGCCGCGAGGTGCAGCGTGTGGGCACGCTCGAGGATCTCTGCCGCGGCTGCGACTACCTCACCGTACACGTGCCCAGCAAGGCCGACACCATCGGCATGATCAGCACCGAGCAGATCAACCTGCTGGCCCCGGACGCCGTGCTGATCAACTACGCACGCGAGACCATCATTGACGAGGACGCCGTCGACGCTGCCCTGCGCGAGGGCAAGCTGAGCTGGTTTAGCTGCGACTTTGCCACGCCCAAGACCGTCAAGATGCCGAACACGTTTATCACCACGCACTCGGGCGCCGGCACTGGCGAGGCCGAGGCCAACTGCGCCGATATGGCCATCAGCGAGCTCAAGGATTACCTGGAGAACGGCAACATCGCACATAGCGTCAACTACCCCGCCTGCAGCATGGGCAAGGCGCGCGCCGCAAGCCGCATCGCCTGCCTGCACGCCAACGTGCCCAACATGATCGGCCAGATCACGGCCATTCTCGCCAAGGACAACGCCAACGTGCAGCGTATGACCAACGAGTCCGCTGGCGAGAACGCCTACACCATGTTCGACACCGACGAGCACCTGGACAGCAGCACCATCGAGGCGCTCAAGCAGATTCCGTCGATGTATCGCGTGCGCGTGATCAAATAGCGCCGGCTGATCTGACGGGCAGTTCCCCATGTGGCCTGCCCGTCACTGACATTGAATGCCCGCGGGGACGCCTTTCGCACGAGAGGCGCCCCCGTTTTTGTGAGCACTCCATTAAATACACCGAGCCGCTTCTTGACATACAATCTGTATATTGACCTAACTATCTGTGAGGTGCCTATGGTTGATACAGATTTTGCTTGGCGGCTTACGCAAGGACTCGTGCGGATCGACAGCTCAGACCCGGGTGCGTATGAGGACGAGATTGAGCGCTATATCAAAGCGTTGGTTGAGGAACAGTTGGCGCAGCTGAGCCATCCGGTACTCGATGCCGTGCAGATTGCAGAGCTCGAAGTACTCCCCGGGCGCCGCAACCTTATGGTCACCGTGCCGGGACTGAGCGACGAGCCACGGCTCGTCTATATCTGCCATATGGATACCGTTACGCTGGGCGATGGCTGGGACGCGGACATTCCGCCGCTCGGAGCGATCGTGCGCAACGATAAACTCTATGGCCGCGGCGCCTGCGATATGAAGGGTGGCCTGGCCTGCGCCATTGCCGCACTGGTCCATACGCTCGAGCGCGTGGCGGCAGAAGGCGAGCTACCCCGCCGTGGCTTCTCACTCATTTGCTCGGTCGACGAGGAGGACTTTATGCGCGGCTCAGAGGCCGCGATCGATGCCGGCTGGGTCGGCTCGCGTGAATGGGTGCTGGACACCGAGCCCACCGACGGACAGATCCAGGTGGCGCACAAGGGGCGTACGTGGTTCGAAATTGAAATGACTGGCGTGACGGCGCATGCGAGCCAGCCCTGGAAGGGCGCGGATGCCGTCGCCGCCATGGCCGAGGTCGTGTGTTCGCTCCGTCGCGCGTTTATGGCGCTGCCCGCGCACGATGAACTGGGGCCTTCGACCATCACGTTTGGCCAAATCGAGGGCGGATATCGCCCCTATGTCGTGCCCGACCGCGCCAAGGTCTGGGTCGATATGCGCCTGACTCCGCCGACTGATACGGCCGTCGCGAAGCGCATGGTAGAGCAGGCCATCGCCGGCGCCGAAGCCGCGGTCCCCGGTTGCCATGGCAGCTACACCGTGACGGGCGACCGCCCCGCCATCGAGCGCGACCCGAACTCTCCCCTTCTAGCAGCGCTCAAGCGTGCCGCCGATGACGTGACGGACGCGGACACGACCGTCGGCTTCTTTACCGGCTACACCGACACCGCCGTCATTGCCGGCAAGACAGGTAACCGCAATTGCATGAGTTACGGTCCCGGGTCGCTCGCGCTCGCGCACAAGCCCAACGAATATGTGCCCCACGCCGATATCGTTCGCTGCCAGAACGTGCTCATCGCGCTCGCCGATAACGTGCTCTGGGACGCGAGTGGCCAAGTTGGGGCATAATAAGCCGCGAACAAACCGACTCGTGCGTTAGGACCGCCCATGAAAGCACTTCCGTTTCCCTGCATCCGCCCGGCTCAGGACCGCGTGCTCGAGGCGCTGCCTGCAATGGGCAGCGTCTTGAGCGGCAACGATGCTCTGCGCGGAGCCCTTGCCGATGGCCTGATGCTCAAGGACCCGGGTGCGGCATACTACGTGTACGAATGTTCGGGGGAGCCGGAGCGCGTGACGGGCGTTGTGGCGATCTGCCCGGTTAACGTGCTGACGGGTAGCGACGAGGCCGCCGCCGAGAGCGTCGACGCACTCGCCGCCGCGCGCGCGATCGCCGAGCTTAAGGTGCAGCCGCGCCCCGTGTCGCTCTCCTACGAGGCGTCGCCCGTCATGGATATCATCCTGGGCGCCGCCAAAGAGGGCGCGTCGCTCTACGCCGTCACCGACCCCGCGGGCATTACGCACCGCGCGTGGGAGGTCAAGCGCGAGGACGCCGTCGGGGCCATCCGCGCTATGCTCGACCAAGCACCGGAGCCGGCACTGGCCGACGACCCCGCCTACGCCGCCGCTCTGACCGGGGCGTCGCAGCTGCTGGCCGATGAGGCCCGTGCCGCCGGAACGTACACCGGCAAGGAGCCGTTCAACTTTACCGTTGCCGTGCTCTTCCCCGCAGCGCAGGTCAGCGGCGCCGCGCCGCAGGTTCCGACAGGTCTGCTCACGCACCAGGTCGCGCGGTTCTAGCAAGACCAGACCACCCAGCACAAAAATCGGCAGCTCAACAAACAGGGGGCGGAGATGCAGCAGGTACATGCATCTCCGCCCCTTTTGCGTCGAGAAGTTATGCCGGCGACCCGTGCCGCCGCGCTCGCGTTATCCGCGCTGCGGACCTGCAATAGCCACAAGCGGTTCAAGCCCCAGCTCGCGCGCGTAATCCTCCTGCGTAAAAATCTCAATCAGCTCAAACGTACCGGTCTCGTCGTCAAACACGAAATGTAGCACCGAGCAGTTGCCCGGCACACGATCGCGCTCGTCGGCCGCCGCACCCTTCACGTGGTCCATGAACTCCTTGATGGCCGATCCGTGGCTCACCGCAAGGACGCACTCGTGGTCCGGGCGTCGCATAAGCTCGGTCAGCGTCGCCACCATGCGCTCGCGCACCTGCATCTGGCCCTCGCCGCCAAACTGGCGGTAGAAGTCGCGCCATGGGCGCTCGGGCATGAGCACCACGCGCTCAGCCTCAAAATCGCCAAAGAACCACTCGCGCAGACCGTCTAGGCGCTCGTAGGTAAGACCCGGCCACAGGTTGGCGATGGTCTGCTCGGTGCGGTGCAGCGTCGAGGTGTAGGCGTGGTCGGGCCCAATGCCGCGTGCGCGCAAAAACATGCCGGCACGCGCCGCCTGATCGCAACCCAGCTGCGTGAGCGGCGAGTCACTCCAACCCTGAATGATGCGCTTAAGGTTGAATATTGTCTGCCCATGACGAACCAGATACAGGTCTTTATTCATAGGGGTCCTTTCGTTCGTTACCAATCAAGGAGCGAAAACGCCCCGTCGCAATAGCCAAAATGAAGCACGGCTCCGTTGTCGGGTAGCTCTCCCCTGCCAGTCACATACTCAAGAAACTCCTGGCAGGCTGAGCCGTGGGAAACCGCCAGCACGCAGTCGTGCTGCGGCCTGGCCATGATGCGCGACAGCACCGCGACCATACGCGACTGGAGCTGCACTTCCGACTCGCCGCCAAACGCGACCGGATAATCACCCCAGGGCTGCGGCGGCATATCGCGATTTGATGTACCCTCCAGCGAGCCCAAATGCCACTCGCGTAGGTCATCGACCAGCTCTATCGAGCGGCCCTCACCAGCAATTAGCTCAGCCGTATGCCGCGCCCGGCCCAACGGCGAGGAATACACACGGTCAAAGGTCACGCCACGCGCCTCAAACGCCGCGCGCGTCGCCAGCGCCTGCTCGCGCCCGCGCGCCGTAAGCGGCGAATCGTGCCCACCCTGCAAAATGTTCTGCACATTGAGCTCAGTCTGCCCATGCCGCACCAAATACAAATCTGCCACACGTCCTCCCCTCGCACCACCGCAAAGGGGACAGGTACCTTTGTGGTGGTTTACCGCCGGATCACACCGCGGTGACGCTCAGCTACACCAGTACGTCGGCAAGCGGGCGCTTGGGTACGTGGTGCACCTGCGCCTCGTCGCGCCAGTAATTAATTGAGCCGTCGGGGTTGGAATCGATCGCATCAATCACCTGCGTCTCGGCCGGAACGCCAAACGCCATGATCAGCTTGAGCTCATACTTGTCGCTATCGAGCCCCATGGCATCGATCGCGTGGGGCGTAAAGGCCTTGAACATGCAGGCAGCCACCTCGGGCGTGGCGCTGCGGGCGGCGAGCATCATCGTCTGCGCGGCAATGCCCGTGTCGACCTCGGTAATAGGAGCGGCGGGCTTGCCCGGAACGGCGCGCTCGGCAAGAATCGCGATGTAGCCGGTCGGGCGCTCGCCCTCGGCAGGACCCGACCAGTCCTTAAGCGCGCCGGCCCATGCAAGCTCGTCAAACACGCGAGCGCAGTCCTCGGAACCGCTTACCACATGAAAACGCAGACGCTGAGCATTGGCGCCGCAGGGAGCCAGGTGCGCCAGTTCCGCCAGCTCGAGCAAAAACTCGCGCGGCACGCGCATGGACTCGTCAAAGCGACGGCACGTACGGGCGCGGCGGACCAGCGCGTCAAACGTGTCCAGGCCGAGCTTTTCGCAACCTTGCTTTGCCATCGACTCCGCGCTAGACGGCGCCGCGGGAACTGTTTCGTTCATAGGGACCCCCAATTTCGGGCAATTGTTCTTAGGAAAATCTAACCTAAAACGTAGGCAATAACGAACAGGGCTGCAATGTTCTACACCTGTTGAATAGAAAATCGCGACGTGGGGAACAACGGAAACAATTCGGGGCCTTTGGGTTACGTTTCACCCTCCCCGACCCATACGTCAGCGCCTTTAGGCGATACTGGTCGTAACGATCAAGGCTTACGCCGCACGGAAAGGAGACATTATGGGCATCTTTAAGAATGATGACCAAAAATCGAGCCAGTTTGGATTTGACGAGAAAAGCATGGCAGGCAAGGCCGTCAAGGCCGTGCGCTGGATTTACGCCATCACGGGCGTCTTGGCGCTCGTCGCCGGCATCGCACTGCTGTTTGCGCCTGCCAAGTCCCTCGTCTTCCTAACGACCGTCTTGGGCTTCTACTTTGTGATCACGGCCGCGATCAGGCTGTTTACCGCTGTTTTCGAGCCACTGCTGCCCACCGGCTGGCGCGTGACGAGCATCATCTCCAACCTACTCATTATCTTGGGCGGCGTCATAATCCTGCGCAACCAGGCCTTCTCGACCGCGACGCTCACCACGATGGTGGTTATCGTGGCCGGCTTTGGCTGGATCGTCGAAGGTGTCATGTCCATTCTGGAGTCCGAGCTTTCGTCCAACCGTGCCCTCGCCATCCTGAGCGGCGCGCTCTCCATCATCGCCGGCATGTTCGTGTTTATCTATCCGCTGTGGTCGGCCAAGATGCTCGTCATCTTTAGCGGCGCCGCACTGCTGGTGTTTGGCGTAACGCTGATTGTTCGCGCTATTCAATTTGGCAAACTGGTGCACTAGATGCCGCGAACGCTCTTTATTGATGCAGACGCCTGCCCGGTCACGCGCGAGTCGATTGACTGCGCGCGGCGAGCGGGCGTCGCCGTCGTTATCGCCGGCAACAGCACACAGAACCTGGAACGCCACATTCGCCGCGACGATCCGCGCGACGTCGAGCATGCGCGACGCGGATTTTGGGTCACGACGCTCGATGTGAGCGTGGGCGCCGACAGCGCCGACTTTGCCATTGTCGAACGCCTGCAGGCGGGCGACGTGGTCGTGACACAGGACATTGGCTTGGCGAGCATGGTACTCGGGCGCGAGGCCGCCGCCATCGGCGTGCGTGGGCGCGTCTACGACAAAGCGACCATCGACATGCAGCTGTTTATTCGCCACGAAGAAAAGAAGGTGCGCCGCGCCGGCGGACGCACTCGCGGACCGGCGGCATTTACCAGCGAAGACCGGGCCCGCTTTAAACGCAACCTCACCGAGCTGCTGCACTAACCAAGGTAGATTTTTGGGACATGCCTAAAAATCTACCTTTTTGTTTTGGCAGCGGAAATGCCCTGGTCACAGGGGTAGATCGTAAGACATGTCCCAATAATCTACTTAAAGGCCAACGGCGGAGAGGATGAGGCCCCAGCCGGCACCGATGACGTACATCATGATCAGGAACAGGACGTTTTCGCGGGCGCTGCGGTTGGTACGGAACAGCACCAGGTAGCCCACACCGGCAGAGATGAGCGTGCCGGCGAGCATCGGGGCCAGCTGCAGCGCGCCTTCCAGGTACAGTTGCGTGATGACGACGCTGGCCGAGCAGTTGGGAATCAGGCCGACAAGCGCCGAGCCCAGGACCGCAAGCGTCTCGTTGCCGCGCAGGAACTGCTCGATCGCGGACTCGCCGAAGGTCTCGAGCACGGCGACCAGAATCAGCGTCACCAGAAAAATGAATACCGAGACCTGCACGGTGTGCGAGATCGCGCTGCGGATGATCGACAGGACGGGCGCGTCCTCATGGGAGTGGGAGTGACCGTGGTCATGATGGTGTTCATGATCGCCCTCATGACCGTGATCGTGGCCATGTCCGTGTCCGTGGTCGTGCTCGTCCTCGTCTTCATCGCAACCGCAATGGTCGCGCTCGCACAGCTCATGGATGTGATCGGCGCTCACGCCCGCCTCGGCCACCTCGTCGATGATGTCACCGCCGCTATGGTCGTCATGCGCGCAGTTAACGTGCGCCGGATTGACAGTGGTCCCCAACACGGTACGACGAATCGCCGCATGCGCGCGAGCGTTACGAAGCAGGCCGCGAATGGCGGCGTCCACGATAAAGCCCGTGACCAGCGCGATCAGCGCCTTCGAGGCGAGCAACATCGCCATGGTCTGCACGGGAACTTGCTCGGCGAGCAACAGCGGCAACATCTCGTCGGAGGTCGAGAGGAACACGGCGACCAGCGTGCCCAGCGTCACGACACGACCGGCGTACAGCGTTGCCGCCATTGCCGAAAAGCCGCACTGCGGCACCATGCCCAGCAACGAGCCAACCACGGGACCCGCGGCGCCGGCGCGCTTGATGGCGCTGTTAACGCGGTCGCCCGCAACATGCTCGAGCGTCTCGAGCGCAAGGTACGTCACCAACAAAAACGGCACCAGCGAGAGCGTGTCCTTGCCGGCGTCGAGCAGAATATCAATCAACAAACCCATGACGGATGGAACCTTTCGTGTCTTTCGGCAGCATTGTAAAAGTCCTAGCGGTCAACTAGGGTATTGTAGTTATCCTAGGCGCGATGCCAATAGTTGCCCATGGTAAACTATCATCTCGCCACATCTTAATGACCCTGAGCCGCACGACGCGGCCCATCCAAGGAGCAGTTATATGAACGTTTCACAAGCACTCGAATACGAGCGCCAGCCGTTTATCCCCATGTTTATCTATGGCGATCACGGCGCCATGGAATCCGAACGTCAGAAAGGCGAAGAGGCCCTCAAGGTGCTCGAGACCGAGTACTTTACCGCCGAGGGCGACCCCGGCTTCGACTTTGCCACCGTGCGCGACCTTGCCGATCGCAACCGCGACCTGTGCGACCAGATTGGCGAGGCACGCCTGCGCAACGTGACGCCCGCGACGCTTTCGCGCGGCCTGTCCGATGCCGACACCTGCGCCGCCATCGGCAAGATGCAAAAGCGCACCGCCGCGTCCGTCATGCGCGAGATCCGCGGCGACCGCGACGCGCTCGGCGTGGCGTACGCCCGCAAGCCTATCCAAGGCACAGTGCTCGGCATCGACATCGAGACCACCGGCCGTGCACCCGAGCGCGGCTACATCATCAACGTGGGCTGGGAGATCATGGAGCTCACCAGCGACGCCGTCCCGCACGACGCCGAGGCACACTACTGCGGCCTGCCCGATATCTACCGCGGCGAGGATGTGCCGCTGTCGAATATCCACCACATCACCTGGGACGACATCGACGGCAAAACGCCCTTCCGCGAGAACAAAGAGCTGCAAAAGCAGCTGCTCAAGCTTATGAAGAAGTACCCGTACATGGCACACAACGCCGCCTTTGAGGACAGCTGGTTCAAGATCCACCTGGACGGCTACGCCGAGGCACGCCGCGCCGGCAAGATCATCGTCATCGACTCGCGCCAGATCTGCCGCAGCCTGGATGCCGACGTCCGCTCGCTCCCCCGCGAATCCGCCCCCGCCGCGCTCGAGAACTGGGCGCGCCGCCGTGGAACCCTCGCCGCCGACGCCAACGAGCAGCATCTGGGCCTGGACGACACCGACCTCATGCTCCGCACGGTTCAGGCCGAGTTCAACCTCAAGAACCTGTTTGCCAAGTAGAAACGCCTGCGACAAGCATGGCCCCGTTCACGAGCGGCCCCGCAGCGGGAAACCCCGCAGCGGGGCCGCCCTACGTTCCACAGATAGATCTGCCATCACAAATTCTGAACCCTCATTTTGAACGATTTCGGCCAATTCCCGACACGTAATTCGTTGTCGGATGGTGATGCATCACTATCAAATGTGCGGCAATTGAGTATTTATATGCTATAGCTAAGCTGCGAAAACTTTTATTTAGGGCATACCAACTCATAATTGCGTCAAGCTTTTGGACAGCATTTGGTTAGACCTCTAAAACGGCTTTTCCACTCAGCGCCGTCAACACGGCATTAGCTGACACGATATATATCATGAGTATCGTATTGTCACATACCACTGCAAAAGCGGTCTACCAGGTCGCGCATTCGGTGTCTGCGAAAGGCATCGAGTCCTGTAGCCCTGCCGCGATTTACGGATCATGTCCCACCGGAACGCTCCTTGACGCAGCCGCAGAATGGCTCACCAAACATGATGTTTCCCTCGACGCAAATGATTCCCTCGAGGTGATGGTGTTTGATCGCAGGAATGCGCGCTATGCAATGAACTGTCAATGCCACGTTTCGTCAAAACGATTCTCGAACTCACGCTTTATAGAGCTCAAAGATGGCATCTTCATTGTTGGCGTTGAGCTTTGCGCACTTCAGGCCGCCACCTATCTTTCTTTTCGCGAACTAGTGGAGTACTACTTTGAACTGTGCGGCGCTTATTCCCTTGGAACCGACTCTTCCACCTCCTATGCCGAGCGTTTCGCGCTCACCTCGACCGAGAGGTTAAAGCAGTTCTTTAATTCCATTACCAGATGCGACGGTCTGGCCCTTGCCCGAAAGGCGATCCAATGTGTGCGCGACGGATGCCGGTCTCCCATGGAAACGGCATTTGTCATGATGCTAACGCTGCCCAAAAGCGAAGGAGGGCTTGGTATTAAGGGAATTGAGACCGATTACGAGGCGCAGGTCACCACTGCCGCAAAGAATCTCACGAGACGCAAAAAGTTCTTTATGGATGCGTATCTAAAGAAATCTCGCACAGACATTGAATACAACGGTTTTTATCATGACGCGGAAGAAGACCGCGCCATCGATGAGGAGCGCAAGAATGCGCTTGCGTCCATGGGATACGGAATCATCACCGTCAGTCGTTATTCCTTTATGCATGCCAGCGCTTTCGTTAGGGTCATGGAAGCAATCCAACGGAGAGAGGGCGTACGCCCCTCGCGTCTGCCAAAAGACTTTCAAGTCATGCAAGAGGACCTGAGACAGTTTGTTCTCAGAAGGTTTATAGAAGAGAAAAAGCGAATTCAGAAGCAGCTTCGCCAGGATTCCGAAGAGCGTCAACGAATCGACCTCGAAAAAGCAACACTCGAAGGCATCACGCTGGATGACCCGACAATTAATGAAGTTCCGGCAATCGATGACATGCAGACAGTCGAATCCGACAGCCCATCATTTGCCCAAACAAGCAGCCTCGCGCCCGAGGGCAGGATCTTCGGGGCCGGAAGCTAGACCGGCTAACAAGGTGGGTACCCTAGCGATGTGCAAAATTGCGAGTATTCAGCAGGGTCGGCCCTCCAGCACCCACAAGTTAATCCAAATGAGAAACAAAGACGCTATCGAACGGGAACGTTAGGCAACACTTGAGGAAGATCTTATCTGTTTACCGCCCTTGGATAACTCTTGAGCGGCTTTATTTGGCCCGAAATAGATAAACAGACCCCCTATAGTTGCAGAATACTCCAATTTTTGCACGGCGCGGGGGCACCCACCTCGGCATCGACTATCAGAACCACCCTTAAAAAGGGTGGTTTGCTCTTAGGGTATAACCCACGGGCCC
>ERZ1106931.102-NODE-102-length-75132-cov-30.452655_pt1 | contig 75132 bp, 64 predicted proteins | sample MGYA00403664_ERZ1106931 | MGnify/ENA primary metagenome ERZ1106931 (study PRJEB35170, sample SAMEA104062435) | human gut metagenome | biome: human gut; feature: human-associated habitat; material: faeces | place: Denmark | collected 2012-06-29 ... | reverse complement strand
TTGAAAAAGTGTACCTCCGCTTGGATCGAGGAGCGCGCGATTTCCATCCTTGTTCAGGAACAAGGATGGAAAGGTACTCCTGTTAGTCCAAACTTATCGGTACACCTCACTGTTAAAGAAGTAATAAAAATGCTATGACTAAGTCATGGCATTTGCTTTACAACTTTATTTGATTGATATCAGATGTTGATTAAAGATGAAACTCTTTAATACGTTTTCTATAATGACAGCCACCGGATAAACGATAGTAATCGATATTCTTGAGATCAAGATATTTGATCATGCCGGAAGGAGTGAGATCAAAGGTTTTGGCATAATCATAGATTTCTTTATCGGCGTTCTTTCCATCTGTTGTGACAGAAATGGAAATCGGTTCAGCAATGCCGATACCATAGGCTAGTTCGACTTCAGCGACATTGACAGAAGGGAAGTGCTCAATGATTTCGATAGCCAATTCTCTTGCCATGTAAGCGGCAGAACGATCGACCTTGGTCGGATCCTTTCCAGAGAAGGCACCGCCTCCGACAGGGCAGTATCCGCCATACTGGTCGCAGACAATCTTTCTTCCGGTCAATCCGGAATCGGTGTTAGGACCGCCTAATGTCCATAATCCGCTAGGATTGAGAATATACTTTTTGGCCTGAATGTTGTTCTTTGTCAAAAGAGCCATGAGATAAGAACGGACCTGTTCGATGGTCAATCCTTCTTTATGACAGGCAGAGATGAGAATGACTTCAGGAATGGATTTCTTGTCATCCAAATCGACGGTGACCTGAGTCTTGGTGTCACCGACTAAGATGGAATCAGGATTGTGTTCGATGTCATCTGTGATGATATCGATGATTCTGTTTGCTAAATCAAAACCATAAGGCAGACGGCTTTCTGTCTCTCTTGTTGCATAACCGAACATCATACCCTGGTCTCCGGCTCCGATTTTCTCGTCCTGATTGACAGCAGCACCAATCTGAGTGCTTTGTTTGGTGACATTGGTGATAAGTTCAGTGAAAGGATAATTCAAATCTTTCATGACTTTTTCGACAATCTGGTGATAAGGGATGTTCTCTTCCTTGCAGGTGATCTCACCGGCAAGATAGACAGAAGAAGATTTCACCAATGTTTCGATGGCGACTCTGCTTCCTTTGTCCTTTGAAAGACACCACTGAAGAATGGAATCGGAAATCTGATCGGCAACCTTGTCAGGATGCCATTTGCTGACCTGCTCACAACTGAATAAATGCATATATGCTCCTTCCCGTCAAAAAAATTCTCCCAGCGCGCTGGGAGAACATGTTTTACTTTGTTGATCCCATCATTCAAGCTTTAGCACTTTGCTGTTGCCAGTAAGTTGCTGAAGGGTCACAGGGCTTGTCCCTCACCTTCTCTTTATGGTGCGCTGGTTTGACGCGTGGAATATTATGCTTGTTTTGACATGGAAAGTCAATGAAAATGTTATGTATTCACCTATAACAATCAGGTATACGCCTATCATGGTACAGAAAGTTCCTCTTCTCGATGCCGATGTCTTCAATGACGTCCTTCCGATTCCTTTGCAAAGACCGGTTTAGGAAGGCCTTATCCGTACTTCATCCATAAAGTGATAACAAAAAATGTCAATGAAGGACTTCATTGACATAATTTGAAACAAACTGATTGAAAGGATAAAGTTGTTATTCTTTGATTTCTTGAACTTTCTTCGGCAGTGTAAGAAAGAACGTAATACCAAAAGCGACGACTCCCAAGACAGAACCTGTGATGTAATCCCATGTCTGAATGGTAGGATAAAGAGGATAGATTGTCGAATTGACAAACATGGAGATGACAGAACCGATGATAAGGCCTAAAATACCATAGAACGTGCTGACACGATATGAAGAGAGCAGCTTCTTCATGATTTTTGATGAAAGAACCAATCCGATGAGGATTCCGATAGCAAGAAGAACGCCTAATACGATTCCGGTGATGATGAATGTTTTGTCTTCACTATGCCAAATAGCATCCTTGCCGATATAGGAATCCAATACAGGATAATACATACCGATGACCATCATGGACATGGATCCTGAGATGCCAGGAATGACACAGGCAAAAGCGGCGATAATACCTGCCAAAACGATGAAGAGATACATCCACCAGACTCTGTTGTTCAAAGGCTCTTTAAGCTGAAAGTCTGTCAACGCAGTGATGATGCCAAGACCTGCCGCTATGAAGAGGCAGAGAAGAAAAGCAACGATGTGGACAGCTTTGCTTTTTGCGTTTTCTCCTTTTTTCAGTTCTGATGCGGCAACAGGGAATGAGCCTAAGACAAGACCTGCAAAGAGACCAGTCAATGTAAACGGAGCAGCTTTGTATCCTTTCTGTATTCCGACAAAAGCAGCTAATGCACCGAAGAGCAATCCGAGAAGAAAAGGCAGAAGAATCATGAAGTTCTTCTTCGGACTTTTTCTGAAACCGGCTGCGGAATCGACAATTGTGTCGTAGCAGCGTTCTGAGACGGCGATGGTACCTGCGCTTAAGCCAGGTATTGCGACTGATATTCCTAACGTGACGCCTTTGACGGTATCAAGCAGAAAGTGCGTGATTTTGTTTTTCTTTGTGTTTTCCATGACGTGATTATATTCGTTTTCCTTTCTTGAAACAACAGGTATTATATTCTTTGCATTTAATTTACAAATAGGGGCATAAGCTACTTGAAATATGATAAAATTTTGTTGGCAAAAATCAATCTTACTTATGCCTGTGCTTGTTTTTACTGCCATAGGTCAGTGAGACACACATTTGAATTTCAGAAAAAATGATTCAGCTTCAATTGGATTCCACATTCAGAACAATTGCGATGCCGATTCTTCATGACAGCAAATATCAGAACATGAAGAAGTATGTCGCTTATGGACATTATAGTGTCTATGACCATTGTTTTCGTGTTGCATTGTTTGCTTATTCTTATGCGAAATGCAAAGGGATAAAAGTCGATTACTGGTCTCTGATCCGCGGATCTCTGCTTCATGATTATTATCTTTATGATTGGCATCATACCCATGAAGGCCACCGCCTTCATGGATTCCGTCATCCATATTTTGCCCTTCATAATGCAAAAAAAAGATTTACTCTGAACAAAAAGGAAGTGAATATGATTCTCTCCCATATGTTTCCTTTGACCTTTTGGAAGCTTCCTCTTTCCAAAGAGGCATGGATACTTACTTATGCTGACAAAGTGTGCGCTAATAGTGAACACGCTTCCATTGCAAAAATAAAAAAGATTAAAAAGGAAAGAAAGAACATGATGAAGAGGCTTGTTCCCTGCAGATAGGTACAATATGAATGTCAATGAGAAACTCTTGAGGAAAGACAGAAAAATTCTGTTCTCCTTCCTTGTCTCTATCGTTGTCTCTCTTGTTCTGACGATTTACAATGCCGTATTTGGCATTGTGAATCATGTTATTTTCAACGCGTGCGGCGCAATCTACTACTTGATTTTACTCGTTATCAGAACGATCATATTCATTGAAGAATTTCGTTGGATGAAAAAAGGAATCAAGATGAAGAAATCGACATATCTTTTCAATTCTGTTCTGATGATTATCATCACAGTATCGCTTGTCGGCGTTGCATGTTGGATGATCTTTAGGCAGAATCCAGTCAAATTATCCAATGTTCCTATCATCATTCTTGCCGTTTTTGCCGGATATAAAATCTTTTCTGTCGTCAAACGACTCATCGAATATCAGAAGGAAAAAAACGTCTATACAAGACAGGTTCTCAATGTCACACTGATCAGTGCCGCTGTCACGCTGCTTACTTTCCAGAACACATTCATTGTCGTGTGTGGCGGATTCAGTAGACGTATGGTCATCTTCAGCATTCTATCAAGCATCTTTGCTGTTATTCTTCTTGAAGCTGTATCTATTCTGTTTTGTTATATCGGTGTCAAAGAATTTAACAAAGAAAAACAATCCGCATGTAATAAATAAAGTTATTTGTGTTGCTATAGTTGATGTTATTTGTTCCATCATAGGAGGACAAATGTATGGAAAAGAAGTGGTGGCATGACAAGATCGTTTATCAGATTTATCCGAAAAGCTTTATGGACAGCAATGATGATGGTGTCGGAGACATCAGGGGCATCATTGATAAGCTTGATTATCTTAAAGATTTAGGTGTCGATATTCTTTGGCTGACTCCGTTTTTTGCTTCCCCGATGGTCGATAACGGATATGATGTCAGCGATTATACTGCAGTCAATCCACTGTTTGGTACGATGGAAGACATCGATGAACTGATTCATGAACTCAAGAAAAGAAATATGGAGCTGATGATCGATGTTGTCGCCAATCATACAAGCGATAAACATCGCTGGTTCTTGGAGTCGAGAAAATCAGATGACAATCCCTATTCGGATTATTATATTTGGAGAAAAGAGCCTACAAACAACCATCAGTCCTGCTTTGGCGGAAGCGCATGGGAATATGATGAAGAAAGAAAAGAATATTATTTCCATGAGTATGCAAAAGGACAGCCTGATCTCAACTGGGAGAATCCGAAAATCATGGATGAGATTGCCTCAGCCATCAATTTCTGGATGGAAAAAGGTGTCAAAGGAATCCGTTTTGATGTCATTCATCTCATCGGAAAAGAAATAGACAAGAATATCTATGGATATGGACCTACTCTGCATCAAAAGGTGAGAGAACTGAATGAACGTTCTTTTGGAAAATACGATATCGTGACAGTCGGAGAGGCATGGGGAAACTTAGATAATGCTATTGATTTCACGCTTCCTTCAAGACATGAGCTGGATATGGTATTTCAATTTGAAGTTACGGATTATACAAGCGATTATAGTGAAGGCAAATATGGCAAATTCACTCCTAGAAAGATGAATATGAAGTTTGCAAAGGATACCTGGTCAAAATATCAGCTAGGTTTGAATGATAGGTCATGGAATGCACTGTTTATTGAAAATCATGACCTTGTCAGAGCAGTCAACAAGTTCGGCGATCCTGAAAAGTATTATCTGGAGTCTGCAAAAGAGATTGCGACTTTGTATTTCTTCCTCAAAGGCACACCATTCATTTATCAGGGCCAGGAACTTGGCATGACCAATATCAAAATCGATGACATCAATGATTATGATGATGTTCAGATCAAGGGAAACTATAAAGACCTTGTTCTGCGCGATAAGGTTCTCACTGAAGAAGAATTCCTCAAAGCCTGCAATGAAGAGGGAAGAGACAACAACAGAACTCCGATGCAGTGGGATGATACGACTAATGCTGGATTCAACAAAGGGCATAAGACTTGGCTGAAAGTCAATCCGAATTATCATTCGATCAATGCGTTAAGTGAAATGGATGATTCTTCTTCCATCTTGAATTACTATAAGAAAATGATTTCATTGAGAAAATCGGAAGAATACAAGGATATTTTTGTCTATGGTGAATTCAAGAACATTGATGTAAATAATGATAATGTCTTCGTCTATCAGCGAATCCTTGACAATAGAAAAATAGCAGTCATTGTCAACATGAGAGGAAATGAAGAAAAGATTTCACTTCCTTTCGATATCAAGAAAGTTCTTCTTCACAACCTAGATGATGAAGTCACAAATAAACTCAGACCATACGAAGCCTACGTCATTGAAGTAAAAGACTGAAAACTGTTCTTAGACAAATAACGTAAAAGAGAGCGTGCGATCGCGCGCTCTCTTTTTAAGGGGTTGTTATATCAGCTTTGCGTCCTTGATCCAAAGCTCGATATCAGTGTCTTTGATCTCAGATAAGACTTTTTTGAGAAGAATCTTCTCTTTCCAGCTCAAGTCAGCATCTGTGATCTTCTTCTTGTCTAAGGCGTAGTAGGTGGCACGGAGCAATTCTCTGATGTCATATGCAGAGCCCCAGACTTCAGGAACACCACGATCGATGTTCATCAATGTATAGACGGCTTCCATACCGGTACGCATGGAGTATTCGGTTGTGAAGATAGTGTCTCTGGGGGTTTCTGCGAACTGGCCTAAGAATGCTAAGTTGATGGAACCATGAGGAACGACAAGAGGTCTATCGGAGTTCTTTCTAGGCTGGAAGAAAGCATTGATGTAAGGCATATAGCAGGTTGTTGTGTTGCACTGAGCGGACAATTCGTCAATCTCATTCAAATTGGCACCAATATGGTATAACCATTCTTTACAAATTTCTCTTCCGGTGCAGTTACGCATAGCCTTCTTGACATAATTGCCTTCAATATTGGTGTTCAAAGCATAGAGCCAGACAATGACACTGCCATCGGGCTGCTCTTTGAACTGCGGCTGTCTGTTGATTGTCCAGGAAAGCATCCAGTTGTCGAAGGAATCCTTGACTGTTACAATGCCGCCGGTTGTGACTTTGCCTGCCAAAGGATCTCTCTTACAGATGTTCTTGATGAGGGAGATGATCTTTTTGTCTTTGGTCAGAATGGATGCGGACATCCAGTTTGTCTCTTCCGGATTGGAAGCGAAAGCCTTCGGATTTCCGAATTCTGTTCCTTGTGCAGCAATCTTTTCCCAAAGGTTCCAGCCATCGCCGATGTTCGGTTTGACGGTAGAAAGATCAGGTGCCGTATCGTTGTCGCCATAGCAGGAAACATCGGTGCAGCATCCGTTTGTGATCATCAGATAATCATCTTCGGTAAGAGGCTGGACATGTTCTTCGTTGTCTTGGATGTAGCTGAAGGAAGAAGCTAAGAATTTGTCCCCTCTTCTTTCGATTTTGACATCGGTGACTTTGACTCCGAAGTCAAAGCAAACACCATGTGCTCTTAAATACTTCTCAAGGGGAAGAATCATGGATTCATACTGGTTGTACTTGGTGAAACGGAGTGCACTGAAATCCGGAAGGCCATCGATGTGATGGACATAACGCTGGATGTAACGCTTCATTTCAAGAGCGCTGGACCAACGCTGGAATGCGAACATGGTCTGCCAATAGAGCCAGAAGTTGCTCTTCCAGAAGTGATCATCGAAGCATTCGGAGATCTTTTTGTCTTCGAGGTCTTTTTCAGGAGTCAGATATAACTTGAGAAGTTCTCTCTGTGCTTCTTTGTCGAGGGTGAAGAGGTTATCGGTGTGCGCGTTTTCGCCTCTATTGACAGTGGCGCGGCAAAGAGAATAGTTGGGATCATGCTTGTTGAGCCAATAATATTCATCAAGGACTGTGACACCTTCTGTTTCGATAGAGGGAACATCGCGATAGACATCCCACATGATTTCGAAATGGTTGTCCATTTCTCTTCCGCCTCTCATGTAGAATCCTTTGTTGAGATCGTGATATCCATCACAGGATCCGCCTGAACGAGGCAATAATTCTAAGATGTGAATCTTTTTTCCATCAACTTTTCCATCTCTGACAAGATAGAAAGCAGCAGTCAATCCTGCTAAACCGGATCCGACGATATAGGCTGATTTCTTGTCAGCGTCTTTAGGCTTTTCGGGATGAGCGAAAGCTTCATAATTACCACTGGAATAATACATTTTGATTTCCTCCTTATTCCGTATGGCCATAGTTTAAACATGATGGATAAAAATAAAAATATACAGATTTTTTTGTGTGATAAAGAATTATACGAGGGACTGAAATTGATGATTTTTTTATCAAAATGATGAGAATGATAAAAACGGATTTCTTGCTACGGATAAGATAAGATAAGATAAGAAACATATCGATGTGATGAACTCTTTTAAGAAAGTTGCTTATATAAGTACATCTTCCCACTTCTTATCTAAAAAAAGACATAAAGTGTTATAATTAACGGCGGCTATGCATAGATATTCAGTAATGCAATAATACTTTGTATGCAGATACTTGTGTGCCATTAAGAATAAATTTTATAAAAACGATTATGGGAACAAAAAAATTAAAAGTTTTTGAAGCTTTTGCGGGTATTGGCGCACAAAGCGTCGCTTTGAAAAGAGCAAATATCAACTTCGAAAATGTAGGTATCAGCGAATGGTTTGTTAACGCGATTTTAGCGTATGATGCTATTAATAATAGTGATATTCCTGAGCCGCCTTTGCCATCATACGAAAAACAGATCGAATATCTAAGTCAATTTACTTTTAGTTGGGATTCGCAAAACCCAATCAAAGATATTAGAAAGTTAAAAAAAGATATTATCAGACGTCTGTATATTGCTAATAAACGATGCAAAAATTATGGATCGATTACAGAAATCAAGCCTGAGGATTTTCCTAAATGTGATTTGCTGACATATTCTTTCCCATGCCAAGATCTTTCTACTGGTGGAAAGACACTTGGTATGAAAAAGGGCAGCAACACAAGATCAGGTCTTCTTTGGGAAATAGAACGTATCTTGTTCGGCTTGAAAAAGTTAAACAAACTTCCGGAGTATCTTCTTCTTGAAAATGTTCCGACTTTGCTTGCTAATTCGAATATTGATGATTTTCAGACTTGGCTCAATGAATTGGAAGAATTAGGATATAAAAATTCCAATCCTGCAATTTTATCGGGGGATGATTTTGGCGTTCCGCAAGATCGTAGAAGATGTATTGTTGTTAGTTCTCTTCATCATCGATTAGATTTAAATAAAATCGAGAAAAAAGAAAAACCAGATACTTTAGACTTTTTCTATGGTGATTACACAAATCCTATTTATAAAGCAGAAGCGGATGAAGCCTCTTTGAATCCGACAATCAGCAGAGAAAAAATGTGGGAAATCAACCAGCGTGATCCAGTCACCTCATCAACGATTTTTCATACGATAACTTGTAATTTGGACAGAAGCAATAATGCTGGAATGGTTAAATATAACCTTTTCCCCGGAAGAAAATATCGCCTTTTGACCTCTCGTGAATGTTTTAACATGATGGGATTCAATAATGATGAATATGCGAAATTGCAAACGTTGCATTTAAGCTATCGTCAAAGAAATAAATTGATTGGCAATTCTATTATTGTTAATGTGCTTCAGGCGGTCTTTGAATACATGCTCAAAGGTTATAGATTATGAGTGAGTTCACTTTCGCACTTGACGTCAAGTCATTTTATTTCAATATAGAAAACGATAACGAAAAAGGCCATACAGCAACTGTCGCGACTGTTTTAAAACAAGGGAAAAGCATCAATCCGGCTCTTTCTTTGTTTGAAGCTTCATCTTCAAATATCCCTTTAACTTGCACAAGTCTTATATCTGAATGCACGAAAAACTCAAAAACTGAAGTTAGAATAAATAACATCTTAGTCTTTGATGATATATATTTAAATGGCGAAAAAATCGACACTGGATGTCAGTTTTGCATTTATTTAAAACAAGAAATAGATAAAACCAAGGTTCAATATGGTAGAATTAAGTTACATTACCCCATCTCGTTGAAGTATTCAGATTATCAGTATGATATTGATAATCGCATGGTCTTGGATATGATATCAAGTCGTTTGCACGATTACGCTTTCCTTGTTTCAAAGTTTCAGTTGTTTGATAAGCCAGGAAAAATTAATTTTATTACTTCATTAATTGGTCCAAATAAAATACCTTATAGTAAAGTGTTTCTAAATTATAAAGGTGATGCAAATCAAAAATTCAATCAGATCTTTAATGAGATTGCTGGAAATTACGAAATCGAGGCACCTCTTATGAGGCAATATGGCATTCCGGGAATAGAATTGATCAATCCATCGACATATGGAAGAGCATACGATTATTGCAAGAGAAAGGCTATTAAGCTTTTTGAAGAAACATTAGAACAATCTGGTGCTAAGGATATCCAGGTTCATACTGACCAATATCCATATGATATTTGCGATATTGAAGCTATCGAAAACGGAGAAAAACATTATTTCATTATTAACTTTACGGCAACAAAACAGGATTATTTCTTTATTTCGGTTGAAAAGTATATTATGGTACAAAAATTCAAAGGCCTAGCTTATGTGATTCTTGTAAAAAGCATTTTGTCGGACTCTCCAATAATTCAAAGATATGAATCAAGTGAATTAAGTTCGTTTGAAAAAACAATAGAGGTATTAAAACTTAAAAAATGAAAATCGAGCAAAAGATTCCATCCGCAGATACATTAATCGAAGGTCTGAGATCCATAGGATATAGTTTTCAGACGGCTGTAGCTGATGTTATTGATAATTCAATAGCTGCTTATGCGACAGAAGTTCGGATTTTTTATAGCGCATTATCTGATGATTCATATTTTGAAATCTGCGACAATGGTAAAGGAATGGCTTATGAGGAATTTAATAATGCATTGGCGTTTGGAACCAAAAAGCAAAGATTATTTAATGACAAAAATGATTTGGGTAGATTTGGATTAGGTTTAAAAACTGCAAGCCTATCACAATGCAAAAGATTGACTGTCATCACTAAACAAAACGGATCTTATTTTGGCGCTTATTGGGATGTCGATGACATAATCGAGACTAATTCTTGGCAAATAACATTTCTTGATGATAAAGCAATAAAAGAAATTCCTAATATTGAATATTTAGAAGAAAAGAATTCTGGCACTATTGTATTATGGCGAAAGTTCGATAAGATTGAAAAAACGACAAAGAATTTTTCTTCGACGTTCCATAGCATCGTTCAAAATGATGTTCTGAATCATTGCGCTTTGGTGTTTCATCGTTTTTCTGAAACAATGCCGATTTTTATAAATAACGTCCCGCTTCCTAAACGAGATCCGTTTTTGGATGATTTTCATAATACTATCGTCAGACCTGAAATGAAAATTCCTACTACTAGTGCTTTTCCTATTGTGGTTCGCGCCTATAGAATGCCTGCTGAGAATGATTTGACTGCAGAAGAGGCGACGCTATTAGGTGGTAAGAATTCGTTGTTGACTGATGATGGTTTGTATATTTATAGAAATAATCGATTGATTGCCTGGGGTAGCTGGATGAGACTTGAACATCGTAATCTCTATACTCATTTGGCTAGAATCAAAATTGATATTCCATCATCAATCGATAATGAATGGTCTTTAGATGTAAAAAAGTCAATGGCTATTATCCCAGATTCAATTAAGGAAAAGCTTCGCCCAGTAATCATTGATGGTATTGGACAAAGTACTAAAAGAACTAGATATACCGGTCAAAAAGAATCGGATTATGGTATTGATCGTGTTTGGAATAGAGTTACTTTGGAGAATAATAAAGTTAAATATGAATTGAATCAGGATTACCCTCTTTTGCAACAATTCAAAGACTCATTGACAACAACACAGAAAACAATGTTCGCTGCATATATGAAAGATGTTATTGATTTTGTGCCAGCGGGTAAAATGAGAGATGATGTTGCGGATAGTTTGATGGCAATTAACGGAGCACAAAACGAAACGAATGATTTGAAACAAGAACTGTTTTCTTTGATTGATTCGTTCCCTGCTCAGCCAATTGAACAAGCAATTGATTCATTGCTATTGCTACTATCTTCGGAAAGATTCTCGAAATTGAAGGATAGTAGAGAACAAATTGTAAAGGAGTTCAGGAAACATTATGGATCAAAATAAAGTTGCAGAAGTATTCAGTCACTTGATTATTCATTATAAAGGTAAGAATCCTACCACCTCCGACTTAGATTCTTGTAAAGGCGCATTTCAATTTATTACTGGAGCTAATGATGAAGAAATGGCGGAGGCAATTCGCCAATATAAGATAAACCAAGGTGTTAGTATGAATTTAGGTGAGCTAATAGCCATAAAACATCAAGATGATGATTGGTTTGAAAAACTAAATAAAGAACCAGATTTTGTGCGCTCTTATTATGAACGCTACCTTAAATACATTCATGATTGTAAACATTTAAGTGATGATGTGGTAGATAGCACCAAATCAAATAATGAACTCGCCATTAAATATTTTGCTGATCCAAGAGCTACTGATAATATTCTTAGGAAAGGATTAGTTGTTGGAGATGTCCAAGCTGGAAAAACGCTGAATTATATAGGATTGATTAATCTTGCAATTGATTGCGGTTATAAAAATATATTGGTATTAACAGGCACAACTGAAGATCTTCGTAAACAAACACAAGAGAGAATTGATGAAGGAATAGTTGGATGCAGAAGCGATTCATTGTTAACTGATAAGCGTGAACGCTGCGGTGTTGGTGATTGTAGCTTTGGCTCGGATTATTATGCAATCACGCTCACTAGTACAAGTAATGACTTTTCAATTCAGGCCAGTAAAAATATGGCTTTTAAATTGAGTGACTTTGACAAGAATCTTCCGAAAATATTTGTCCTCAAGAAAAACGCAGGTGTTCTTGCACAAGTTGAAAATATGATAAAAAAAGAAGACATATCATATCTTACAAGAGATTCCTTGTTGGTTATAGATGATGAATGTGATTTTGCTTCATTAAATACTAAAAGCGATGAGAGTCCAACAAAAATCAACGGCGAAATAAGAAAAATCCTAGCCCTTTTTTCAAAAGCAACATATGTGGGTTATTCTGCGACTCCATTTGCTAATATTTTTGTTAACCCTGATATTGATTATGATGAAGAGGAGGCGACATCAGGTAGCGAAGCTGGTTTGCCTGATCTATTCCCATCAGATTTTATTGTGTTGTTGGAATCCCCGACAAATTATATTGGCGCAAAAGATATGTTTCTTGGATTCAACGAGTCTTTTGATGAGGAGGGGAATTTCAAGCATAAGGGGACATTCAGTCCATATGTCCACTTGATTGGTGATCGATATGATGATAATGGTAAGCAGATTGTTGATCATAATTTCTTACCAGTCAAGCATAAGAAAGATTTTTCATATGTGGGCCTTGCTGATTCACTGAAAAAAGCAATAAAAGTATTTCTTCTTTCAAGCTGTGTTTATACGTTAAGAGGTTATAGTCGAAGTCATCGCACAATGCTAATTAACATCTCTAGATTTAATTCTATCCAAGAGGAAGTTTGCCATTATGTGAAAGGCTATGTTTGTGATTTAAAACATGAAATCGGTGCAAGTATTAGAATGAGTGATTCTTATTTTAATTCGCAACCTTTATTATCAGATTTAGAATCCATATGGAACGATGATATTGCCTTCTCTCGTGGATCTCGAACTAGAACCAAATGTCCAAACAAAGAGTATTCCTTTAAAGAAATCAAAAGCGTACTTAAAAACGAAATTGATAAATTTGAAGTGTTTATTGTCAATAACAAGCACAAAAATGATCGATTCAATTATGATGATTATAAAGGAAGAGGTCTCAGAGGAATTATCATTGGCGGATTTACTTTATCAAGAGGATTGACACTCTCAGGCTTGATGACTAGTTATTACAGCAGAAATGCATCAGCTTATGATACTCTTGTACAAATGGGCCGTTGGTTTGGTTATAGAAATGATTATGATGATCTTGTGAATATATACATGACACAATCAAGTGTTGATTCTTTTTGTGCAGCTTCTGATGCCACTGAAGATTTAAAAGTACAGTTTAGGCGTATGAAAGATGAAAATAAAACCCCGAAAGAATTTGGCCTTATGGTCAGAGAGGCTCCTGTTACTTTAGATAATATTCCTTTGGTGACCGCAAAAAACAAAATGAGGAACACCATGGAAATCACTCGTTCCATTGTATTAACTGGTAAATCGATAGATACCTCTAAAATTCTGAAAGACATAAAATCGAATGAGGAGAATCGAAAGCAGATAGAGTTGCTAATTAAAAAATTGAGTTGTTATCCAATTCAACAGACTCCTTCGGGGAAAAACTATTTCGAAAAGGTCGACAAAAGCATAGTCTGTGAATTCCTTGGAAATCTGAAAATCTCCGATGCGAATAAATCGTTTGATTGCAATATCCTAAGAGATTTCATTAGGACAAGTGCGAGTTTGAATTCTTGGAATGTTGTAATTGAAAATGGTTACAAGCAAGCTCAAGGCGATGAAGAATGGGAAAAGCCACGTGACAATGGATTCCATGGCCTTTTGTCTGCTCCATGTGTTAAACGTTCGTTTGACATTACTCCGGCTTTTGAAGAAGAGAATTTTTTCCGTGTTGGTGGCGGAAAGAATACTATTGTTAATCCTAATGTATATCAAATCGGCTTGAATGAAACAGAAATTCAAGAAGTTATTGAAAAGTATAAACTTGAACACCCAGATTCAAAAGGGAATCCAGGCGCTTCTTCTTGGCTAGCAAAGAATAAGCATCCTTTCTTAATTATTTATCCGATTGATCTAAAGCCAACTGAAAAGTCTGAAAACTATAAAAAAGAGTGCTATTCTCAAAGAAAACATGATATTATCAATTCTAATTTAAAGGGTTCGATGGTTTATGGCTTTGCATTAGGTTTCCCTGGAAAAACCAGTCAGATTCTTAAAGTAAATTATCGAATTAATTTGGTTAGGCAAAAAGAATTAGAAGAAGCTGAAGAAGACATTGATGAAGATGATATGATAATTAGTAATTGAAAGGGGATTGATGATATATGAAATCCAGTCAAGAGATGTTTGACCAATTGAAACCACAGGATAATTATCATTTATTCGATTTAGCGACAAAATTACCGCTTTATTACGGAATAGATAACAAGGGAAGATATTCTATTTATTTTGAATCTGTGAAACCCTGTAAAGAATTATATGGAACGAAAATATTAGGAATCTTTTGTGGAAAACGAAATGACGGAAAATATATCACATACATCTCACTTGAAGACGATTCATATAAGCCGATCTTTTTCTGCTTGTGTGATGATATTGTCTCATTGTTGAATGGTATTTCTGATAATCAATCAGGATATCAAGCGTTCATTGATAGAATCAAAAGATGGAAAAGGATGTTTTCCAGTAAATCGAATTTGTTGAGTGATATTGAAATTCAAGGCTTATATGGAGAGCTTTATTTCATGGACAATTTCATGTTCCATACATTCGGAAAAGAAAAAGCGATAAAAGCCTGGGGCGGACCACAAGGAATGCCTAAGGATTTTTCTATTGATTTAGATTGGTATGAAGTGAAATGCATCAATTCCAATTCAGATAAAATATCGATTGCATCTGAACAACAGCTTTCTTCTGAAAACCCTGGTCACTTGGTCGTTATCAGAACTGAAGCAGTTCCCGAAGGATTTGAAAACGGAATAGCTACAATCAATGAATTGTTCCAAAAAATCACTAGAGAGCTGTCACAATTGCCGGATTCTTTAGAACTGTTTTTGGACTGCATACGCAAGAGAGGCTATTCTCCTGAAGAAGAATATGAGAAAATAAGATTCAATGTGATTGAGAGCAAATTCTATCTTGTAGATAACAATTTCCCCACCATTAAAATTTCAGAGGATTCAAGATGCGCGATTGGAAAAGTCACGTATGAGTTATTAATCAATGCTTTAGATAAATATTTGGAGGAACAAGGGAATCATGATTGAGTCAGAACAAAAAAACGAAGGCTTAACTTATCAGGATTTCTGGAATGAGATCATTCCGGAATGTGAAGCGGATATTCATGATACAACGGATTATCCACAAGCGATTTTTTATGACAAATTTTCCGATTTGCTTATTGAAAACAATGTATTCTCAGGCATGGATTCACATTATTTTGAATCTCATGCGATGTCAAAGAAATACAAAATGATGAAGATTGATTTTGGAAAAGTTGATCCGATGGATAATTCTATTAATCTTCTCATTATTGATTATGACCCTTCGCGAATTTCGACAATAACAAATGAAAAGCAAAATGATTTTTATAACAAGATGCTGAACTTTGTTATAAATTGCTCGAAAGGATATTTCAAGGAAAATGGTTTACAGTCTGATGGTATTTATCCATTTGTTTGTGATGTAATTAAGGCCTTGCCCGAAACGGATAATATCAACTTGTTTGTTTTATCATCCAATGTGAGAAGCAATGTTTTAAAGGCTGTTGAACAATCAACTATCAGAATTGGTGACAAGGACATTATTGTTTCGCTGAAATTGATTGACATCCAGTATTTGTTTAATTCTTCATTATCGACAAAACATGCAGATCCAGTCAACATTGTAGTGAAAGACATCAATAACGGTCAAATAACAGGTATCAGATGCTTACCGGCAAATATCATTGATTCAGAATATAATGCTTATCTTGCGGTGCTTCCTGGAACTTTTCTAAGCGAAATTTATCGTCTTTATGGTGGACGGCTTTTAGAAAATAATGTCCGTGCTTTTCTTAGTACTCGCGGTAATGTCAATAAAGGAATCAGAAATACAATACGTACAGAGCCTAATAAATTTTTCACGTATAACAATGGTATTGCATGTACCGCTTCAAGTATTACAACTGAGCAAAGAGAGGATGGTATTTACATAACCTCATTAAATGATTTACAGATTATTAATGGTGGACAGACAACCGCATCACTTAGAAATGCAGTTTTGACTGATAAGGATCATATCGTTGATTTGAATAAAGTAGCTGTGCCTATGAAGTTGACTGTCATAAATGAGACTATCTCTGATGAAGACAGACAAATCATGGTATCGAATATTTCGAAGTATTCAAATTCACAGAATAAGGTTAGTAATTCTGATATGAATTCTAATAGTCCTTTCTATATCCAATTTGAGAAATTATCAAGGAGAATATATACACCGACTATGACAAACGGCTATCAAACCATGTGGTTTTTCGAGCGTTCACGAGGACAATATGAACGCGACCAGATGGAATTGACACCTTCAAAGCGTAAAAAATTCAAAGAGATTAATCCGAGAAAACAACTTCTTAGAATTATTGACATTGCTAAATATTATAACTCAGTTGCAGAAAGACCATTTAAGGTTGTGTGGGGTGGTCAGATCAATGCAGAAGACTTCCAAAAAACAATGCAGAAGCTATATGAAAAGGATAATAACTTTGTTAACGATTATTTCTTTAAGACCATTGTCGGTCAAGCGATTTTATTCAATCGCACAAGAGAAATATTACGTAAGACAGAAGAATATCGTCAGCATACAGATTCGTTGGCTGCCTTTGTTGCATATACCATATCAATGTTGATGCATCTTGTCAGGCAGAAAAAGAGAGATTTGGATTGGAGAGATATTTGGACTAAACAGGATTTGCCGGATCCGTTAAAGGCGGAGATTGAAAAGCTTGGAATCTGGGTTGTTAATGCTTTGGCTGAACCAACCCGTGAAAAGGATAGTATTACTGAATGGGGTAAACAGCAGAAATGTTGGGATGGAATTTCTAAGCGAACTTACGCGCTTTCTAGTGAAACGCTGAATGTCCTTGTTTCTCCTGAGGAAGCTAAAGCGGATGAATTGAGTGCGAAAAAAGAGAGCAGGGCCAATGAAAATGTTGATGTTGGAATCTACATATTTAATTTAGGCGCTGATTATTGGCAAAGATTTTATGATGCTGGAGCAAGGCATAATAAATACAGCTTTGATTATGATCTTGCTGCTGCGATTAAAAGAGCGATTGAATCATGTGAACGATTGAAATTGATTCAAGAAACAAGAATACAAACCAGATTGATGAAAGCGAAAAAAGAGTTTGAAGAAGAAGGAATTATTGAAAAAGTTGAACCTCAATCAGAAATTGAAGAAGACTGAGGGCTTTGAGTTATTAGGTCACTGATTGTATCAATAACTTCTTTTAACAATGATTCTTTTCCGTTTTGTTTGGAAAGAGTCTGCATATCCAGTTTTTCGATTTTTAAATCGATGTCAGGTCTAGTGTTTTGTTGTTGGACAAAAGATAGCCTTGAAAAAGCCAGTTTTGAGTTATCGTTATCTGGAAAAATCAGAAAAACGTAAGGAGTATTATATCTTTGCGTATACGCAAGCATTTGATAAAGGTCACTTTGAGATATACCGCCTAGATGTCCTTTATCTGCACCAATGTTTTTCCATTTGGTATCAAGAATGAATTTAGGGACTTTTTCGTTGGCGACATATTCATATATAACGATATCGGGTCGCAAAGAAAACTGCTGTTTGCTTTTTCCATCGATTCGATTGAACAAATATTTTCCTTTGTCCTGTATACTTATAGAAAAATTCTGAAATCCTGGGTCTTTCTTTATTATTTTCTGAAATTGTCTTGCCACAAATGATTCGAATACTTTCTCCATAGGGAAAAGTATGGCATTTGCTTCTTTCTTTCCATGAAAAGTGGAAAACCCTTTGTTGTTTAAAAATACTTCAGTCCAGTCTAAGATTTGGTCATAGGATGACATCAGTCGATTCTTTTGGATTTGTTTAAAATCGGCCTCATAATTCGTTGATTCAGAAACATTTTCAAAATCATCAATAAGAATTTTCAGTTGTTGTTTATTTTTAGAACTATGAGTTAATTTTAATAATTTACCCAGACAAGATTTTATTAATTTATTTTCTGGCCTATTAAGCGAATATATATCATGAATCACATAGAATTTTTCTTTGTGTAGTGTGTTTTTAGTTATTTGTTCCTTTATCAAAAGTCTTCCGACAAAATGATTTAAGTTTTCGGAAATTTGCTGATAATTTGAACGTAATCCTTTTTTCACCAAATCTGATACTTGGTGTACATATAGGTTTATAAAAAGCTCGAAAAGACTGGCTTTCTGAATGCCAAGATTTGTCTGTGTATATAATTTTCCGTCAGGTGCCCTCAATGACATCAACATCATAGTGAAAACACGTTTTGTTTTTGGGTATTTTACGCCATGTTCAGTTTGATCATCTTTAAATTGAAACTTAGGAAGCACTTCAATTTGAAGCCCGTTTGGCAATTGAATAACGCCTACATAGTTTCTGAATTGAATGACTTCACCATAACCCTTTTTTGAAGATAGTGTCATGAAATCGTAAGGGTTGAAATTACAGTTGTTTTTAATAGAAGTATCAATATATTTGGCTAAGAATTCTCGAATTTGTTTAAAATCTTCGGGAGAGACTCTATTGAATCTAGGATCTGAAGAATTCCGATGATTTGACGCAAAAACATAATCGAACTCTCTTAGCTCGATAACGTTATTCTTGCTCATTTTGGTCAGTTTCTTTTAATGCTTCTGGCTCGTAAATTGCAATATAAGTTTTGGGATTGTCATAGGCTATATTTTTGTTCAACTCATACTTGATTTCATCAGTGTCAATATCAAGTTCTTCTATATCTTTGCCGAATAGGTTCTCATAGTCGTTTTCCTTTTTGATTACAAATAAGAATTCATTGGATTTATCAGCTTTTCTGTCTATATATTGTTCTTTCTGGTTATCTCCTAGAACAAGGGAGATTTTTTCGTAATCATCAACAAAGTATTCTTGCAATAAGGGAAGGACTGAATTTTTGAAGATATCTTTTAATTTGTTTAGCGGTTGTTTTTCGTTTTCGAGCCCGATAAAGTAAGAATGACCAATTACATGTTCTTTGTCATATAAATATTCGATTCGTGAGTTGATGATTTTGAGTAGCTTCTTAATGTTTATGCCTTGAACGTTTTCAGATAACAAGTCATAGTTTGGCTCCATTTCTATAAAGCTAAAACGCCTACGCAATGCAGTATCAATAAGTGCAATGGAGCGGTCAGCTGTATTCATTGTGCCGACGATATATACATTATCTGGGACAGTGAAGGTTTCTTTTGAATCTGGAAGAATGGCGGATAATGCTTCTGGTTTTCCGAATCGTTTGCTTTCTTCGATCAAGGTGATCAGTTCACCAAAGATTTTAGATATATTTCCACGATTGATTTCATCGATGATAAAAACATATGGGTGATGGGTGGGATCGTTTTTAGCTTTCTTGCAGAACGATTTAAAAACACCATTGAATCCAATATATTGTAATTCAGAGTCTTTTCCGCTTGCCTCATTGGAATCATCAACGAATCCATTGCCTAAAAACGGTTTGATTCCTTCAATGAAGTTTTCATATCCATATGATTGATGAAATGTTACGAATGAAATATATCCGTTTTTTTTGTCTTCTTCGAATTCTTTGACATAGGTCTCTCTTGATTTTGCATTTGAAGGCTCAATTATTGAAGAAAGGTTTGCACAATTGAGGCCCTTAAGAATGTTTTCTGAAAGGGTGATGGTCGAATATGTTTTTCCGGTTCCTGGCGCTCCAAATAAAATGATATTCAGAGGTATATTTGAAAGAGGTTCAGTTGAGAGGGTGCTTGCGGATGCTTCTTCTTTTTCCTCTGTCAATTTGCATGGGCTCTGTGAAATAGAGTTGATATTGGCTGCATATATTGATTCGTATATGGGTATTAACGCATTGATGCCATCTTTTATTTCTTCAGATAATTTTGTATCATCATTCCCATCAAGCTCAATTTTTTTGACGATTTCGATATGACTTTCTTCCTTTGGATCAGCTAAGAATTTTTTTCGTATATTGTCATCGATGTCAGTTTGAAAGTTTCCATTGTAAAAATAAGATAGATCAGCACCTAATGTGGCTGACAGGATTTTATCGTATTGTATGCGTTCATTAAAACGATTTTTAGTTAAGTTTATATTTTGCTTTTTTGAACGAGGACCGGGCTTAACTTCCATTTCTATTGATAATCTTATATAGTGCTTATTTTTGATTTTAAATAGAAAACCACTGATGGAAACACCGGAGTCATCCTTGTGCTTTTCTTCTTTAAAAGGAACCCAGAACCACTTTTTTATGGCTTGTCCAGCATTGTTTCCTTTTTTTGTTGTTGCATTAGAGTAAGACAAGCCTTTTGTTTGTTTAAAATGCATTGCTTTTGGAAAAGACTCTGAAATAAGTTCAGAGAATTTTTTAATCGAATCTTCTGTTTCAGTTTTGGCAGCTCCTGCATATTCTTTTCCGCCGTTATCAAGGACTTTGATTAATGAATCTGTTAAATTATTAGTCATGTGTACCACCTTTTGATTTGAGATTGATATAGGATCATTATATCTGTTTCAAAAATCAAAAAACAGATCTAATGGAATCTTAATATATTTCTTTTTTTTCATAACTGATCGTTTGTAAAACGTGGTTGTCAGTTGAATATTGTTTTTAACGACATAATCATCCTATTTCTCTTGAAAGCGGATGTAATATTTATATGACAATTGATAAGTTTAAATCCTTGTGGTATAACAAACGGACTATTCTTACATCCATTATGAGTGATATATGAACATTTATTGTTTATATTAATGTATGAGGTATTTAAATTGATTATGAAAAAAACAAAATTACCCGTTCTTCTTTTGTCTCTTATCATGACAGGAACATCCTTGGCATCCTGTAGAGATACAGAATCAACCAAAGATGAGAAAATCGATTCCATTGCCATTGTCGAAGACAGCATCGCCAAGACATATACGATCGGAAGCAAAGTCGATTATTCCAAATTGGCCATTCAGACATTCAACGCTTCCAAGGAAGTCGTAAGCACTCTGAAAGTAAGTGAGAACAAAGATAAGATCACATACACGACAATCGATACTTCCACACTGACTGAAAAGAGAACTTTTGAAGTCGAACTGAAAATCGATAGCACAGTCTATAAGACCAGCATGGATTACAAAGTCATCGACATTCAGTATGAGCTCAATGACTGGACTGCCAATGAGAATTACACACGTACTGTAACAACAACAGGAAACAGCAAACTTACCGATCCTAATTCCAGCACTTATGAAAATGGATTCATCAAAGCTGGTACTTACTATGTCGGAAATGAGAATGCAGTCAGCCTCATGCCGACAATTACTGGCTTGAATCCAGATAATCCGATGGACATTGTCACATTGGAAAAGATTCCTGCCGATACGACTTTCTCCTTGAAAAATGAAAAAGGAGAAAAGGTCGAACTTGAAAACAAATTGGAGTTCATCGATGAACTGAAGACAAAGGGAACTGTCAAATTCAAAAAGGATGTGACAGGAAAATTCACTTTGACACTTGCCAATCCTTCTTTGAGCAATGAGATTTCCTATGAGATCAATGTTGTCTCTGCCTACAATGTCAACAAGGCAATCGATATGTTCGCTTTGAGCAACAGCCTCAACTGCGGAAATTACGGCGATAAGTTCAACGAAAAGATGAAGACTTTCAAGGAAGAGAATGGCCTGCCTGAAACCACAAACGGACTTGTTTTCCAAAATGATATCACCTTTAACAGAAGCGATGTTCCTTCTTTCCTGCTTTGGCAGAAAGGCGAAGCAAATGATGCTTCTGTCGCTGGTTCTTTGAAGGACTGGATCGGATTGATCGACCATCGTTTCACAAAAGACAACGAAAAAGTCACCGTTTACGGAAACTGCCATCGTCTGATGATCAATGATGATGAAAATGATAAGAATGCGTTCCCGTATATCCTTACCGATTCCTTTAAAGGAGATAAACAGGAAGCCAACAAACCGATTTCAAGTCATGCCACCTTCTTCTATTCCGATTATGCTACCGGTGTCAATCCGGAGACCTGCACATTGACATTCAAAGATTTTGAAATGAGCGGAAACATGGGCGTCAGCGATGAAAGCAACATCACAAAAGGCGGCCCGATGCTTGCTAAAGGCTCTGTCAATATGAACTTCGACAATGTCATCGCTTCAAAAGTCTATATGCCTGTCATGATCGAAGGACATTATGCAAAAGCCGATGGCGGATGGTATTCTTCTACATTGAACATCGATGATTGCCGCTTCCGCGACCTTTTCAATGCCGGTGTCTATGTCTATGGAAACGGCAAGGTCAACATCAATCACTCTGAAATGATGAAGTCCGGTGGACCTCTTCTCTTCCTCAATGCGACAACCGAAGAGCTTCCGGCCTATCCTACTGATCTTTCTAAATTGGCTTCAACAATTGTCAATATCGATGAATCCTCTGTCTTATCCAATTACACAGAAGGAAAAGGCGGATGGTTTGATGCCTATAATGGTGCCAGTGCCATCGCTGGTCAGATTGCAAACCTTGACGCTCTCTTCAATCAGCAGTGCAAGACTTCCTATATGAAGAAGGACAAGAATGGTGTCAACAAGTTCGATTTCTGGATGGTCATGCTTCCTATCAATGATGAATCTATCGAACTTCCTGTCAACAAAGGCGGAAGCAATGTCGAAGTCAATGTCGGCGGAAAGAATGTGTATTCCACTTTAGGCGGAAGAGACTTGGTCTTCCAAAAAGCACTCGCCATGTCTCAGAGTCCGAGCCAGGAGAATATCATGGGATATGTCAACGCTCTTACTTCCACAGACTTCGGAAACAATCTTGCTTACTCTGCGATTGCCAATGAAGTCACCTTCAAAGTTGTCGATGATGAGAAAAACGCCCATTATGCTGCATTGAATTCGATAGGTGGAAACTCATTCTATTTATGCGATAGCAAGTATCTCCTCTTATCCCATCTTGGTCAGGACGTCTCTAGCCTTTCTTCTGCCCCGCATGAAACCTTCTCCAAGGCTTCTAAGGCACTTGCCTTGACTGTCAATGGAGCAGCCCAGTCTGTCAATCCTCAGGATCCTTCTACGATGAAGGGTGTCTGCAATTACGGTCTATTATTAGGAAACTATTATAAGCTTAGCTAATCTGTATGATTTTTCAGGTATTAAGGAAAAATAAGACGCTGTTTATTTCATCTTGCTGTTTTCTCGCCTTATTTTTCCTTGGCCTTATTTTGTCATTGACGATAGACAAATATCAGTCTTATTCTCTTGGTTACTTGCCTTTTGGAATAACGATGCTGTTATTGTCTGTCGTTTTTGTTTTGCTTTATTTATTCAGCAAAGACAGAAAGGCCAAAAGCTATAAATCGAAGATTCTGACTAAACTCTCCTGCAGACTGGCTGAGAAAGAGAATAGAATACGTTTCTTCTTTTCTCTTCTTCCGATACTTGGATTCATCATCTTTTTTGCAAGGTTCTATTTTTATAAAAACGAAGCTTCCTATTTAATTGACGGCAATCAGTATTACTACAAGTACTACGATTACCTTAACCTTCAAAGTTACTTGATCTGCGATAAGTTGTATAGTCAGGTATCTCTTTCATTGCTTGAAAGAAGTGTATCGACCATTCTCAATGATTGGATTATCGCATTGACGATTTCATCCCTTGTCTGTACATTCTATTTAGACGATATCTCTTTATCTTTCAGAAGATATATCATGACCCCAATCTCCTCTTTGATCACATTGTTCTTCCCGCTTTGCGCCTTAGGAATCGTCGGCCAGAATGCGGACTACCGCATGTATCTGATGGGCATTGAACTGGCTTTCTTGAATTTCTATTCCTTCTCCTCCTATTTTGAAAAGAAACCGTTATTCTGTAACAGAAAACAGGTCAAAACACTTCTTGCTCTTGCTGTTCCCTTCTTCTTTTCTTCAATGAGTTCTTATACACCTTCTTTGATCTTAGGCGGAAGTCTTTTCGGCCTTACCAATCCGCATGAGCCGAGCAACTTATCCCATCGACTTTTCATGTATCTTGCTTTCTTGCTCCCTGTCTATTTCTATCTCACGCTCTCTCACCTTTCTGAAAAGGAGAAAAGAGCAGCGCTGATTCATCTCTCCTTAGGAACATTCTTCGGTTATATTTCCATCAACCGATTCGATATCTGGGGTGACTTCTCATCTTGGCCGATGCATCTATGCAATACGGCGATGTACACGATGCCTATCACCTTGATGTTCAGAAGCTATGGCATCTATTACTTCACCTTCTTTATCAATGTTTTGGGAGCTTTTTTGGCTTTGCTGATGCCAAACTTTTCTACAAGTCTTTCTGTTTTTTCACCGGTTGTCATTCACTTCTACATCAACCACCTTTTTGCCTTCTTTATGCCAGTCTTGATTGTTCTGTTGGGAGTCTATGAAAGACCGAAGATGAAATACTTCATCTATTCTCAGATTGGATTCTTGATTTATTTTGTCTTTGTCATGTTTGTCAATGTCTATCTGACTGCACATGGAACGCCATCTGACTTTTTCTTCATCAATTCTGACTTCGTCGCAGGAAAGTTAGGAAAGTGGGCAAAAGACCTCTTCCTTCTTACTGTCAGTTTCAAAATCGGAGAATATCAATATGATATCCATCTCCTCTACGATATTCTTTACTATTTTGTATATATCCTATTGGCGTTTGGAATGTGGTTCATCTATGAACTTCTCTTCAGAATAACAGATGAGCTTGTCCTATTAGGAGTTGCAAAGAAGCAGTTTAAAATCAAACATCAGGCATATGTGGAAGGCGTGAAGAAAGGAAACAGGATTATGGAAAACAACGAAATCGATCTTAAAGTCTCACATCTATATAAGAAGTATCATGGAGCTGAGAATTATGCAGTCCAAGATTTCTCGATGAATCTCAAAGGCGGAAAAATATACGGCTTCTTAGGAAAAAACGGCGCTGGAAAATCCACTATCATCAAATCTATTGTCGGAATCCACGGCTTTGAAAAAGGAACGATAGAAGTCTGCGGACATGATGTCAGTGAAGAAGCCATGGAAGCAAAAAAAGACATTGGATTTGTCCCGGACAATTACGCCCTTTATGAAAACCTGACAGGAAGACAGTATATCAGCTATATCGCAGACCTTTTTGAAGTGAAGAAGGATGTCAGAAAAGCAAGAGAAGAAGACCTCGTCAAGAGACTTGAAATGACACAGCGATACGATAAGCCGATGAAGACGTATAGTCACGGCATGAAACAGAAGATCACTATCATCGCTGCTTTGATTCATGAACCGAAAGTCTGGATTCTCGATGAACCGATGACTGGTCTTGATCCCAACAGTATCTTCCAGATTAAGGAATGTATGCGTGAACATGCAAAGAAAGGATACATTGTCTTCTTCTCCAGTCATATCATCGATGTCGTTAAGACACTTTGTGATGATGTCATCATCATCAAACATGGAAAACTTGTCGATGAGATCGACTTGGATTTGAATCCTGAAAGAAGAGATACCTTGGAAAAGGACTTCCTCCTTTTGACAAGCGACAATGAAGAAGAGGCCAAAGCGCTTCTTCTTGAAGAGAGCAAAGGTCAGATTCTATGAGTTTAGAAAAAACAGGAAAACAAAGAATCTATGATTTCTTTCATGTCGAATGGAAATCATTCTGGATTCTCTTATCGATGCTGTTATCCAACTCCCTATCCATCGATTTCAAAGGAAACAGAAAAAAGTCAATCATCAATATCGTATTGAAAGTTCTGTTTTTCATAGTCGGAACAGCAGTCTCTTATATCTTCTTTAAAGTCTGCATCACGCTGAACCTATTTTCTCTTCTTCCCTTTGTTCCGATGTCTGTTCCTTCGATCATCCTTAACATTCTTTTGCTGGTCTCATTCTTCTCGGTTCTTTTCCGTGTTACAAAAGACCTTTATTTTGCAAACGACAACAAAGTTCTTCTCACCTTCCCGACAAACGGAAACACCCTGTTTCTCACTCGTCTATCGGTTTCCTTTATCAACACCTATATTCGTTTTTTGACATTGGAAATACCATTTTTGATCGGTTATTTTCTTGTATCGAATTATCCTGTCTATATGATATTTGTCATCCTCTTTATCTTCCTTCTTGTCGATTTGCTCTTTGTTTTAGTCAGCGCCCTTCTCTCTGTTCCTCTCTATTTCATAAAGCGATTCTTATATACGCATTCTATTGCAAAGAGAATCTTGATTGTTTTCTTCTCGCTTCTCATCATCTCTGTTTCTTCTTATATCATTTCAATCATACCGGAAAAGATCGATATCTTTACCAATTGGAGCCCTTATTTTACTCGTATACAAGAAGGACTGAAGTTCTATTCCAACAAGCTTTCCTTCTTTTATGAAACTTCAAAACTCTACTTTGGTTTCTACACTGGTTATACATTCGCCTATTTTGTCGGAGCTGCACTTCCTGGATTATATACGTTTATTGCCGTCGTTCTTTCTCTTCCTATTTTATTCATTCTCGGTTTATCCTTCGCTTCTCCGTTTTACCTGAAACTTGCAAGCGGAAACGATGAGATCATGGAAAAGACAAAGAAGACATTCAAAAGAGAAAAGACACGTTCTCCTTTTGCTGCCCAGGCCAGAAAAGAGCTTCTTCTGTATTTCAAAGACAGCGATATGATCGCCTACACTGGATTGTTCTTCTATCTTCCTTTGCTTTTGGCGTTGATCAGCAAGATCTTTATGGCGATGGACTTGAACAAACGCGGATTATCCTATGTTCAGGTCGCCATTCTTTTGATCACTTTGCTTATCACACTCAGCTCCAATAGCAACATCGCTAAAATCTACAGCAAAGAAGGCGGAGCCTTCAAGCTTGGAAGAACATATCCGGTCAAGAACGGATTGTTGATTACAAGCAAGCTGTTCCTTCCTAGCCTGTTAGGTACTGTCAGCATCATCGCCTCTTACATCATCATCTCCATGATGAGAAAAGATCTGATGGCTGAGAACCTGGTTTTAGGACTTGGCATCCTGTTCATTTATTTAGGACACCTCTTATATTCTGCCTCTTTGGATTTTACAAATCCACAGAGCTCATTCGGAGATGTTTCATTCCTTTCCAATAATGAGAACCGCTCTATCATCTTCGCTTTTGCAATCAGTGCATTGTTCTCTCTTCTTTTCTACTTCTTCAGCAACGATCCTCTTATCTGGATCAAATCCATTCAGATGACAGCCAGTTTCAAGCTTGCTTTGTTTGGTCTGTTGTTCTTTGCTTTGAATGTCTATCTATATTCTGAACGCATCAAGTATGTCTATACGAGAGGAGAGAGATTATGAAAAAATCAGTATCTTTGATTGTCTTTGCCATCTCTCTTATCACCATTGTCTTTGTCGCTATCTTCGGAACAAAGCCGCAGGGAATCGTGCCGAAGATCTATATGGAAAAGATTACCATCAAACCTAGCGATGATAGCGAATATGATGCCGAGAACAGCAAAATGGTTTTAAAGTATGATGTCGAACAGGAAGTGCAGTATGATGGTGAATACTATATGCCTTATATCTTTACGACATCTGTTCTTCCTGAGAATGCAACGGATAGAAGCTTCATCTATTATTTTGATGATTCTTATCGCAGTTATATCGATTTCCCGATGGGCAATGATACTGCAAAGTATCAGGGCGCATTTCTGATCAAAAAGCAGACGGCAAAGCAGTATAAAATCGTCAAATTGTTCTGCAAGCCGCTCGATGGAGGAAAGGCTCCTGTGGCCTCTATGACCGTCATTTTGGACTATAGCAGCGTATTTTCTAAGTAAGATACAAGAGCTGAAAAGGAATGTGATAAAATAACCACCGGGAGAACAATTGCCATGATCAAATTGATAGCTTTGGATATGGATGGTACGTTACTGAATTCAAAGAAAGAACTGCCATCTGACTTCTTTTCTTTTGTCTTATCTCATCCTGATATCAAGGTTTCTATTGCAAGCGGAAGGCAGTACTATGCACTGGAAAAGCAGTTTTCTGAAATCAAAGATCATCTTCTTTTCATTGCTGAAAATGGAACGATGGTTGTAAATGATGGCAAAGTCATATACGAGAATGTCATGAATCAGGACGATGTTCTATTCTGCATGGAAAAGATAAGCAGCATCAAAGATGCAACGATGATTCTTTGTGGAAAAGAATCCGCATATATGGAATGCAGTGAAGAAGAGGAACTGAAAGAAGCGACAAAATATTATGCAAGATTAACTCAGGTTGATAGTCTTACAGAGATTGCAAAAACAAAAGAAATCATTAAGATTGCTATCTATTTCAGACATTTCTCCGCAGAAAAACATTATCCGGAATTAGTTGAACTTAAACCGAATCTAAAGACGGTCCTTTCTGGATTGAGTTGGATTGATATCTCCAATGCTGATGCTGACAAAGGATTTGCATTGAAGCATGTCATGGAGATGTACCACATCGAGAAAGATGAAGCGATGGCCTTTGGTGATTATCTCAATGATATTGAAATGCTCAAAGCCGTTCATTATTCTTATGCGATGAAAAACGCACATCCCACCATCAAAGAACTCTGCAATTACGAAACAGATTCCAATGATGAAGATGGTGTTATGAAGGTGCTAAGAAAGTTATAAATATAAAAAGCCGTCTGATATCGATTCTATAATGAATCAACAAACCTCAGACGGCTTTTTGGTATTGAAATAAAGCGTGCTATTTAGTTTTAGAGGTTGCCTATATATAGATGCAACCACCTGTATATTCGTGGCGTCCGTTTAAGTTTTCAATCGGTAAAAGATGATGTACTTTAGGTGAAGAAAACGGGATTCTACCCCGCGACTTCGAACAAAAGCAAAGAAAAAACCTCTCAGCCAAAGCTAAGAGGTCTGTTTTCTTGGTGGTGCCCAGGGCGGGACTTGAACCCGCACGCCCTCACGGACATCAGATTTTGAGTCTGACGCGTATACCGATTCCGCCACCTGGGCACAATGGTTGAAGCGATGGGATTTGAACCCATGACCTCTTGGTCCCGAACCAAGCGTGCTACCAAGCTGCACCACGCCTCAAAATATGTGCTTGTTTATTCTATCATTGTCAACACCTTTGTTCAAGAAAAATTATTGAAAAAGCCCTAGAACTGTCTTCTAGGGCTTTATTCTTCAATTACTTCTTTTTGATAGGATCGACCGGTTTGATAACAGGACGATTAGAAGGTTTCTTGTTGATAGGTGCAATGGGGTGGAAAGCAGGAACTTCTTTGTCGGAGAAAGGATTCTGAGCTTTGATTTTGTCGTTTGTAGGTTCGACAGGCTTGACAGGCTTGACCGGTTTGAAGCTGATTGGTGCTGTCGGCTTTGCAATCTTGTTCTCATCATCTTTCTTCTCTTCTGCTTCATTTGCCACTTCATTGTTGGCTTTCTGAGCCTTGACCAATTCACGGATAGAGGTAGCGCCTTTTGTAGGAGCAGCCATCGGGGCAGGAGCGACATTGCCGTTGAGCTTGTCGATGGTTGTAACATTGGTATAACCGTTCTTACGGATATCCTCGTTACGTCTCTTCTGCTTCCATTCGGGCTCGTTGGACTGGTTAGCGAAGACAGGGTTGACTGTCGGCTGAACCTTGGTGACACCCTTCATGAATGCTTCTTCAGCGGTGAGATCACCCTGATAAGTTCTGATCTGGTAGTTCTTCAGTTCGAAGCGGACCTTCTGTGCTTTGACTACTTCGATCTTTTCATGTTTGGACTTTGCAGTGGAGTGCAACGGACCGGCAATAGGAGTGAGGACCTTTTCTTTTTCAACAGGTTTTTCCTCTTCAACGATAGGTTCGGGTTCAGGAGTGACAGGAGCAATCGGTGAAATCTTAGGTTTGTTTTCCTTATTGAAGACAGGAGCCTTCAATTCGACTTGCTTGACATTGGCTACAGGCTTGACGACAGGCTGAACAGCAGTTTTTGCTTCAGGAACATATTCAGGGACAATCCATTCAGTATTGCCAGTGAACTTTTCGGTCTTGATATCCTCGTGAGAGTTATCGAGAACGACTTCTTTCTGATCGATACGGGATTCAGAGCTTTCCTTGACGACAGGCTCATGCTCTTCTTCCTGAGGACGCTTTCCATCATCTTCAATGAAGTTGATAGCCTTGGTGACAGGACCTTTCTTCTCTTCGACGACAGGTTCTTCAACGACAGGCACTTCAACAGGTTTCTCTTCTTCGACGACGGCCTCTTCTTCCTTTTTATCCTCTTCAGGATTGTATTCAGGAACTGCCCATTCATTGTCATTGAGTGTTTCAGTCTTGACTTCTTCTCTGCTGTTATCGAGCAATACGACTTTATTTTCAGATCTGTCTTCGACGACTTCTTCTTTTGCGATATCTTCGACCACAGGGACAGGATTCTCTTCCGGTGTAACAATATCAGTGATATCGTTGACTTCGCTCGTTTCTTCAACGACAGGAGTTTCAATCGGCTCTTCCGGTTTGACTTCGACGTTTTCGATTGCGGTTTTTTCTTCAATCTTTTCTTCAGCCCAAGGATCAGCCTGGAATTCATCGATGCCAGGAAGGACTTTGACAGTGTAATCCCTCGGTTTGACGACAGTCTCTTCATGCCAGGGGGTTGCTCCCCATTCATCAATGCCAGGAAGGACATTGATAGCACGAATCATATTGGGTTGAATTGTTTCCGAAAGTCTTCTAGCCTCTATGGCATCCGGGCTCACTTTATCTTCATGAGCCAACTCTTCATTTGTCTGAGGTTCGAGAAGTTCAATCAGCTTCTCGACTTCGGTGTCATAGAGGCCTGGTAGGTTTGATACTGGAGAGGCTTCAATCGGTTCTAAGGAATTGATGATGGCGAGCTCACGGATTGTAGGAGCGACTCTCTTAAATTCAACTGCAGGCTTCTCTTCAGGTTTGACTTCAGCTGCGGCGACAACGACAGGGGTTTCTTCAGCAGCTGCAGGAACAGCTTCAACAGCACTTTCTTCAACTTTGACTTCTTTCTCGTCTTCGACAAAGCGTTCATTGGCTTTGATCTTGCAGGCGAGGATGTAGAAGATAATCTGCAAGAGGACTAACATCACAAGGATGTAGAAGGTGGCATTGAACCAAGGGTTCGGGCTGATGAATTCAAGCTTAAGACTTGATAACGGGTGACCTTCTACAAAGAGCTGTGTCCACTTTGCATAGGTTTCCGGGAACCAAGAATAAGCTTTTCCGACCAAGCTTGTGATCTTCTGGGTATAGGGAACGGAAAGATAACCGATGAAGACAAGGAAGGAAACAACGAATGTGATCCAGCAAAGGGCTTTGCGGAATCCGCCTTTTCTTCCAAGCTTTCTGTTGTGATTCATGACTAAGAACGGAGTGTAGCAAAGGAATAACAAAGCCAGCAACAATCCGAGATACATAAAGCCATAGAATACAGTAGAGAAAGCTTCACTATGTCCTCTGAAGGGCATTGTTAATCCGAGGTTCTGGACTAAGTGATACTTTACCCAGCCGATGTACTTCGGAGCGAAATCCGCCAACCACGCCTGGTTTTTCAAGAATTCCTTGATGGAATGCGCTACTGGCGTAAACATCAACACACCGACAACTGCAGCAATCACAAGCAAAACGATAAAAATGACGTTAAAGACAGTGATTGCTTTGCTCCCCTTTCGTTTCTTGTTAGGGGCGCTTGCTTCTTTTTTTGCCATATGGGCCTCCTTATTATGCTCATGGTGGGGTGATAGATAAGTTTGTACTATTCTATCACTATATAAAAAACGTATGCAAGAATTTTATTTATATTATTATACATATTTGCAAGAAACAACTTATTTCAAGTCGATGTTGTTGGTAAGTGGTCATGTGAATATCATAGAAAAAGCCACCTGTTATTTAAAAATCAAGTGGCTTTTTCTGTGTGCTATTCAATTGAACTTATTGTCGAACTGGATACATATATAATTTACATTGTCGGAATAGAAAATACAAACAAAATATGCAAAATATTATGATGCGACATATGTTTCAAAAAGTTGCTTATTGCAATAATATCGATAATATATCTTATTTTGGTTTGAATATGGTAGAATTGATATAGAGGTGGCAAGATATGAACAATAATAAAATCAATGCTGTTTTCTTTGATTGCTGGGATACGCTGATCTCATTTGAATGCAATGAGAAAAGATGGAATATTTTAAGCTTGCACCAACATTGCGTTAACAAGGACAGAATCGATTGGGAGGAAGTGTTCGATTTTTCTGAAAACTTCTTTAAAAGCTATTACACTTCCCGTTTGTTATTTGAGATTGACATTAGCTCGATTTTGTCATTATTCGTCAAAAATTTCGATATCGAATTGGATTGCCCTATCGAGACTTGCACCCATGAAATTTTGAAATATCTGGATCCAAAACCGATTGACGGCATTTCTGAATTCCTTGATATGCTAGATGAGAAGGGAATCTATTATGCAGTGATTTCCAATACTATCTATCCGACAAGCGATACATTAGAATTGATCAATAAGTTAGTTCCTGGTCATCACTTTGGTTTTTTCTTAGGCTCTAACGTTGTCGGTGTCAAAAAACCTAATCCTTTATTCTTTAAGACAGGTGTCACAATTGGAAAGCAGGATATCGCTCATTCTATGTATATCGGTGATGCCTTCTATCAGGATGTCATTGGCTCTTACAATTCCGGTTTCCATACTTCTGTCTGGCTCAATCATAAGAAGAAAGAAAAAAGATTCCATGATCAGATTGATTTAGATGGAAAGATTGAATACATTGAAGTAGACTCTTACCGTACTTTGATTTCAAAAATAAAGGAGAAAAATCTCATATGAAAATGATCTTGCCTGAAGAAAGAGACCTGCATTTCTGCACTTGCCAATACAAGCCGAAGTTTGATTCCTTTGGCAATGTCGATCTTCATGATCTTATGATTCAGTTTCAGAACATCGCAGGAGAACATGTCGAAAGATTAGGACTTGGAGAAGATTTCAAGAAAGAGAAATCCTTTTATTACATTCTCTGTAGAATGAAAGGATATTTTCTCAGCAGCATTGATGAAAACGAAACCTATACCTTTGTCACTTATCCGACACAGGCTACAAGTCTTCAGCTTTATCGTTATGCCTATATCATTGACTCAAAAGGAAATCCTGTCTTCTATCTGATTTCTCTTTGGGTATTGATGAGCCAAGAAACAAGAAGGCTCATCTCATCCAAAGTCTTCCGCGAGAAGATAAAAGAGGTTCTTCCTGATATTGATCAGGTAGAACCGTTGACACATGAAAAACTGACGGAGCTGAACATCGGCGATATGGAATTTCATTATTTTTCCTCCTATGTTGTTGATAGCAATGACATCGATGTCAATCAGCACATGAACAACACTGTCTATATGAAGATTGCTCAAAGCAGCTGTATTCTTCATCCGATTTCGACATTTGAAATCGATTTTGAAAAAGAATGCTATCTCAACGAGACAATCGCATTGGAATCCTATAGCGACAGCAATGACTATTATGTCGTAGGAAGAAAGAATGACGGCATTCTCTCCTTCATTGTCAAATTCAGTTCCAAAGAAAATTTCTGATTTTTTGAAGATTTCATTGTTTCCCCATTTATATATTAATGATGGGGAAACTTTTTATTTGTCCGAGATGCGGAAATTCCGATCCTCGTTACATCGGTTATAAAAACGGCATGCCTTACTGCAGAGCATGTATCGGCTTTCAGGGGAGAAAGGCTGATATAGGTTTTTGCGTAAACCGAAACGTTTCTTTGGAATTGAAATATCCCTTAAGTAAAAAGCAAAAGGAAATATCCGATTCTGTCGTATATGCTCTCTCCTGTCGTAAAAATGTATTGATTCACGCTGTAACAGGAGCAGGAAAGACAGAGCTTGTCTATCGCGCGATGGAAGAGACGCTGAAGAAAGGCGGGCATGTCGGTTTTGCGACACCGAGAAAAGATGTTGTCATTGATCTGCTTCCTAGAATTGAAGAAGCCTTTCCGAAAGCAAGGGTGATTGCAGTCTATGGAGAACATAATTCGAAACTGGAAGGAGACATCATCACGCTTACCACCCATCAGCTTTATCGATATGAATCATTTTTTGATCTTCTGATTCTGGATGAAATCGACGCGTTTCCTTATAAAGGGAGGGTGGTATTGGAATCCTTCTTTAGAAAGAGCATACGAGGAAATTATGTTCTTCTCTCGGCAACACCGAGTAAAGAGGATATCGAGAAGATAAAGAAAGACAATGGTGTCATTCTTTCTCTTTATGAAAGATATCATCACGCCCCGCTTCCGGAACCGATCATCAGACAGGTGAGTTGGCTATCATCCTATTACACCGTATATCGACTTCTGAAAGAGCTTCTCGATAAGAACAAACCTGTGTTCGTGTTTGTTCCTACGATTGCAATCGGATATAGATTATATTGTTTTCTGAAATTATTTTTACAGGACGGAAGTTTTGTTTCTTCTGAGGAAAGTACACGAAGAATCGATATTGAAAAATTCAAAAACGGAGACCTGAAGTATTTAGTGACGACCTCCATTCTTGAAAGAGGAGTCACAGTAAGAAATCTGCAGGTTATTGTCTATAACGCAGATCATGAACTATATGATTCTGCTGCTCTTGTTCAAATAGCCGGTCGTGTCGGAAGAAAAATCGATGCCAAGACCGGCAATGTCTATTTTCTAGGTGAAGAGGTGACAGATCAGATGAAAAAAGCAAAGGAGGAAATCCATGAATACAATAAGAAAGCCGGCTTATTGTAAGAGTTGCTTTGCTGAGATAAGACTGGCTCCATGCAGAGAGATGATTGAAAACAATCCACTTCTGTGCGACAAATGTATTTCAAAAATCAATACAAAGTTGGAAGTGAGAAAAATATTCGATACCGAGATACTTTTTTTATCTGATTATGATGGATTGATGAAGACATGGTTGATGAATTATAAAGAGTTCGGAGATATCGAACTCGCCCCTTGTTTTCTTTATCTGTTCAAACCATTCCTTCGCGTTTTCTTTCCTGGATACACATATGTTCCTTGTCCTTCTTCCGATAAGAGAATTCAGAAAAGAGGATTTGATCATCTAAGCGAAATGCTGAAGAGTTCCTCTTTGCCTTACGAACAGATTCTCTGCCAGACAAGCGTCATCGAGCAGAAGAACGAAAAAGGAACAGAACGATTCAAAGACAAAGGAATTGTACTGAAAGAAGGCATTTATGACTTGTCAGAAAAGAAGATTGTTCTCTTCGATGATGTCTTTACGACAGGTTCGACATTTTATCAGTCTCTGATGCAGATAAGAAAGCATCGACCGAAGCGAATCAAGGGTGTCATCATCATGGACAATCAGAAAACCGAAGAGCGCAAAATAAAGATATAAATATAACTAAGAATATTTAGATTAATCTTTGTTATAATATATACATTAGCTTTTCCACTTCGCGGAGGTGTTATGAATAAAATATTATCTCAGCAGCGCAAATGGTTATCCTTCATCTTTCTTGTTGAAATCCTCGGCCTTGTCGCGCTCTTTCTTGTTTCGCTTTTCTTACCTGATTTTCCGTATTATTTCTATATCGCTTTAGGTTTTATCGGCTTTTATATCTTTGTCGATACTGTTTTCATCATTCTTTTCAACATGCTCCTTCGTCATAAAAAGGCACAGACCGAACTGAAAGCGGCTACCATTATCGGAAACGATATCAATCAGGCCTATAGTTTCGGCCAGCTCGGATTGGCAGTCTGCGATCACAAAAACAATGTCATCTGGGTGAACGATTTCATGAGCGAACGTTTCAATGATATTGTCGATACGAATATTTTTGCACGTTTTCCAAAATTGGAAAGACTCAGAGATGCTGCCCGTGAAACGAGCAAAGAACATCCTACCATCACCTTTGAAAACAAGACCTATGAAGTCGATCTTATCGAAGAGGCAAGACTTTTCATTTTCAAGGATATCACTGATTTTGCCAATATTTATACATACAACCAGAATCAATCCCCTGTTGTCGGCTATATTCTGATCGATAACTATTCCGACATTCAGATGAACATCGGCGATGATGCAAAGTTCATGGAGATGCAAAAAGGCGTGAACGATATGATTACCGAGTTCGGAAACGAATGCAACGCTCTGCTTAGAAAAATCAAAGATGACCGGTATCTCTTCATCATGACAAAAGAGCATTATCAGAAAATCTATTCCGAGAAATTCCCCCTCATCTCCAAAGTCTCTAAGGAATTCCCTCGCGGATTCACCCTTTCCATGGGTATCGCATTAGGCTTCCCGGATTATGCAAGACTTGCTTCCATGGCCTCTTCTGCACTTGATGCTGCATTAAGCCGAGGCGGTGACCAGGTCGCTGTCGATAATCACGGTCAGCCTCTTGCCTTCTATGGCGGAAAGACAGACTTAATGCCTAGCAGAAACCGTGTCAAGACAAGAACCTTGTCCAACACCTTCTCTACTATTCTTAAAAGCTACACCAACGTTGTCATCATGGGTCATAAAAATGCTGACTTTGATGCCTTTGCTTCTGCTCTTGCCGTCTACCTTTTGTGCAAGAGCGCAGGTGTTGAAGCTAAAATCTGCTTTGAAGACCAATTGGTTGAACCCTCTTGCAGACGCGCTGTCGAATATGAGTTCAGCAAAGAAGAGATGAGAGAGATGCTCGTCGATATGAGAGAAGTCGACTCTATCATCCACGATAAGACATTGCTCGTCATGGTCGACCACAGCAATCCGACCATTTCCATCTTCCCTGAATACGTCAAGAAGTTTGATCATATCGCTGTCATCGATCACCATAGACCTGGAACGAATGTCGTCAATGACACTGTCTTCGATGATGTCGATACTTCGGCATCTTCCGCCAGTGAAATTCTTACATCCTTCATCGTCTATAGTCCGAATGATATCGAAGTCGATGAGAGAACAGCAACGTTCCTTCTCACCGGTATCTGTCTAGATACACACTTCTTCCGCGAACATGCGACAAACTCCACCTTTGAAGTCTGTGCACAGCTGAAGAACTGGAATGCCGATACGATGAAAGTCGTCGACTTCTTGAAAGAGGATTTAGAAGAGTATCGTCAGAAGATATCTATTCTCGATAGTGCGACGATGCCTTACACCGGTGTCTATGTCACAAAAGCACCTGACGAAGACTTCGTTTCCAATGTTACATTGAGCCGTATTGCCGATGAGGCAGTTTCCGTCAGAGGCGTCCAGGCTTCCTTCTGTATCGGAAGAACTTCTCCTCACAACATCAAGATCTGTGCAAGAAGCGATGGTTCTGTCAATGTCGGAATTCTGATGGAGAAAATCGGAGACGGCAAAAAAGGAGGCGGACGTTTCCTTGCTGCCGCTGCTGATTTCCCAGATGTCCATGTCGATGACGTTGTCGAAGAACTGAACAAAGTTCTCAAAGACTATCTTGAAGATGCGACAAACCACAATCTTTCTACGAAATAAATGGAGGTATATTTATGAAGGTATTAATGAAAAAAGAATTGAGAAAAGTCGGTAAAAGAGGAGAAATCATCGAAGTTTCCGATGGCTATGGTGCAAACTTTCTCATCCCCAACGGCTATGCTGTTCTCTATACTGCCGAAGCTCAGAAACAATATGCAATCGAATTGGAACAGGAACGTATCCTCGATGAAAAGAAGAAGGCAGAAGCAAGAGAATTGGCTGAAAAACTGAAGACCATCACTCTTTCTTTTGAAGCATCCGCTGGAAGAAACGGCGATATGATCGGAACAGTCTCTTTCAAGAAAGCTTCTGAAGCCTTAGAGAAGAACTACGGCATCAAACTGACAAAATCTCAGCTGATCGACAAGGATGTCATCATCAATGGATTCGGTCTTACTACTTTGAAGGTTGATCTTTACAAGGGTATTGTCGGTGAACTCCGCATCCGCGTCACGCTGAAGGAAAAGAAATAAACAATGGCTGAAGAAAATAGGACAATCGATATCAACGAGGCGACGATTCTCGGCAATATTCTTTTCGATAACACAGGCAATCAGATGCTGACAGCCGTTCAGCATTTGAGCGCTGAAGATTTTACTGACCCTAGAAATCGTGCTGTCTATCAGGCTATGCTGGAGATCAACTCTCATGGTGAAACTCCGGATATGGCGCTTGTTGTCGAGACGCTTAAAAACGATAAGACATTCGATAGCATCGGCGGTCTTGACTATCTTAACGATATTGCAAACAATACTGCAAGAATCGCGTCCATCGATGCCTATATCAAGCGCATCAAAGACAAAGGCCTGCTCAAGAAGTTCTTGGCAAAGTGCAAAGACGTCGTCGATGTTGCTCAGACTCAGCCTATTGAGGATGTCAGCGAATATATAGGCCGTGCTGAAACTGAAATCAACGAAATCGCCAAAGAGAGATCTATCAAAGAGGCCAGCAGATTGGCTGAAGTCTCTCCGCAGCTTGTTGAAAAATGGGTAAAGCAGAGCAAACGATTCCGTGAAGAAGGCATTGAACCGACTGGTATCACCGGTGTGAAGACCGGTTATGAACAGTTGGACAAACTGACACGCGGATGGAACCCCGGACAGCTTATTGTCATCGGCGCCCGTCCTTCTGTCGGTAAGACTGCTTTTACTTTGAATTTGCTTTATAATGTTGCAAAAGAAAAGAAACCGGTCATTTTCTTCTCTCTTGAAATGAAGGCGGTCTCTATTGAAATGAGACTTCTGGAGTTGGCTAGCGATTTGACTTCCGATGAGATCAATAGAATGGATTTTGCACAAAATTCTACTCCTGATCGTCTTGTCGTCAACGTCAAATCCAAGGAAGAGAGCGCCAAGGTTTCAAAACTTCAGTCTGGTATGAACCTGCTTGCAGAAATGCCGTTCTATATCGATGAAAACCCTGGTACGACAGTCGACGATATCGCAGCAAAGTGCAGAAAGCTGATCAAAGGTCAGAATATCAATGCCTCTCTTGTTGCAATTGACTACCTTGGTCTTATTGAGCCTAGCAAGAAGTCAGCAGGCGATTCCAGAACGAACCAGGTTGCTGAAATTTCAAGAAGCCTTAAAAAGTTGGCAAATGAATTGGAGATACCGATCATCGCATTAAGTCAGCTCTCTCGTGACTCTGCAAAAAGAGGAACAGATCATAAGCCGATTCTGACAGACTTAAGAGACTCCGGCGCCTTGGAACAGGATGCCGATATGGTTTTTTTCCTCTATCGTCCTGACTATTTCGGCGATGACAAGAATGAGGATGGAAGCGCACCGCAGCCTCAGGAGGAAGAGGAGCACAATCCGATTTCTTCTGTCGACCTTCTCATTGCCAAGAACAGAGAAGGTGCTTTGGGCGAAGTCAAATTTGTCTTCGATAAACCGCATTGTCACTTTGCACTCCGCGCTGACGACAGATTCAATGATGAGATGCCTTTTGGAGTATAAATATGCAATTTGATGTGATATCAAGCGGCAGTAAAGGGAATTGCACGCTTGTCTTTTCTCATGGGCACTGTATCCAGATCGATTTTGGAATCTCCAAAAGAAAAGTGACAAAAGCGTTGGAAGCCTACGGTTATTCTTTTTCTGATATCGAAGCTTTTCTGATCACGCATTCCCATAGCGATCACGCCAGTGATATTGCTTCTGCGGATAAGGAAAAAGTCTATTCCGGAAATCCTTCTCTTCCGAAATATACTGGTGTCATTTCTGGTGAGAGGCTTTTGCGCCCTTTTGAAGAATTCAGAATATCAGTGTTTACGATCACACCCCTTCCTTTAAGTCATGATGCGAAGAACACCTTAGGTTTTGTCATCAGCGACGGCGAGGAAAAACTTGCCTATATCACAGATACTGGCTTTGTTCCGGAAAAAGATTTTCCTTATCTGAATAATCTGACCTACTATCTTTTTGAATCCAATCATGATCCAAAGATGTTATATGAATCAAAAAGACCGGATTATCTGATCAGAAGAATCATTTCTGACACCGGTCATATGTCCAATCTTGACTGCGGATATTATCTTTCCACCTTTATCGGTGATGATACCAAAGAGATTGTACTCGCTCATCTTTCTGATGAATGCAACACGCCTGAAATTGCAATGAAGACATTGAATGATGTCTTTTTAAGACAGTTAGGATATATTCCTGAAGTCGTTGTCAAAGCTGCTTCCGATAAGGAAGAGACAAAAGGAGGAAGATGAATATACGTTTTCTGATCCCTGGGAAATGCCGGGAGAAATATATCACCGATGGTCAGAACGAATATCTGAAAAGACTTTCCAAATACGGAAAAATCTCTTTGGTCTCTTTGGAAGAAGAATCTCTTCCTTCCTCACCAAGCGATGCTCAGATCAAGAAAGCCTTGTCTATTGAAGCGGATAGAGCATTGAAGCAGATCAAAGATGATGAATGTCTTTTCCTTGTTGACATCCATGCAAAGAATCCTTCGACAAAAACACTTGCCGATAAGATTAAAGAGAAGATGAAGACAAATGGAAATCTTGTTTTCTTAGTCGGTTCTTCATACGGATTGGATGACAAACTGAGAAAAAGAGCAAACTATTCCTTTTCGTTAGGAGAAATGACTTATACCCATTATATGGCCATGATGTTAGTCATCGAGCAGGTATATCGCTCGATGAAGATTATCCGCGGGGAAGCATACGACAAATAATAGCAGACTAAAAAAGCATCTCTGATTATAATTCAGAGATGCTTTTTTAGTTTCGACTCTTAAGTTTAGAGATCAGCACCGAAGTCTGAAACAATGATCTGGCCAGTCAAAGCTCTGGATTCATCACTTGCTAGGAAGAGGATGACATCAGCGACATCATTGGCCATGCAAGGCTTGCAGCCTCTGATGTCAGCATGCTTTGCCATTTGTGTCATCATATCCATGTTGACTGCTTTCATATCCATGGATGTAGTCATCGGTGTAATGATGGAACCAGGACAAATAGCGTTGGCACGGATTTTAGTTCCTGCATATCTCATGGCAGTATGCTTTGTAAGTGCAATCATGGCACCCTTTGTTGCGACATAGACAGCTCCGCCACCGCCGGTATAACCAGCGACAGAAGCAACATTGACAATGGTTCCGGCCTTCTGTTCTTCCATCATCTTGAGTGCGCGTCTTGTGACCTGCATCGTTCCTTTTTCATTGACGGAGACAACTCTGTCAAAATCTTCATCGGTATAGGAAGCGATAGGATTGAGATTGTGATCCAAGACACCAGCGTTGTTGACCAAAACATCAAGATGGCCGAATTTCTTTTCAATCTCTTCGAACAGATGATCGACATCTTCCTGCTTGGCAATATCGCATTTGACTGCGAGAACTTCACCGCCTAATTCTTCCAATTTGGCCTTCGCGGTCAATAAAGGTTCTTCTCTTCTGGCGCAAATGATGACTTTGGCGCCTTCTTTGACAAATGAAACTGCGGATTCTTCGCCGACACCGGAGTTGGAACCGGTGATAAGGCAAACCTTACCTTCTAATCTTTTCATGGAATTGCTCCTCCTAGTTCTATGGCTATACTCTAATTTTTTATGTATGTATTGTCAATTTTTTTCTGCTCTCTTGCTTCTTTCGTATAATCATCGGACAAAATTACTGAACAACTTTTAGGGACAAAATCACTGAACAACTACACAAGTTGTATTAGTTAACTAACTAAGTGCAACTCTTAGATGTAAGATACCATCGTTAGGGTTGTTTTTCAATACATCGGCAATGATTTGATGATCCAGATCATCAAATCATCTGCGTTTCGGCCCACTTTTGTTACTTTTGCCCGTTCCTTAATGGTAAAACATTAGTTTTACAGTTGATTTTCAAAAAGAGCGATAAAAAGCCAGGTTTAAAGCCTTCGCACAGATTTTTCTGTGGTATATGGCTTCAAATCCTGGCTGTTTTTTATCTCTTTTTCAGGCCGTCTCCTACAGTTTCAGTCCGCTGTATTCCTCCAGCCTGTCTATCCTGAGGACCTGCTTCGTGAGGCTGAGCTTGAACGCCTTCGCCATCAGCGTGCTCATGTCCGTCTTCTTGCTTCCGTTGATGAAATAGTATCCCTCCTTTGCGAAGAACTTCCTTCCCGTCATGTTCCTGAGCTCTGCTATCACGCTGTCCATCGTGACGATGCTGCCATCGGCCCTTCCGAGCTTTTCGGTTCTGTGGCCTTCCTCCTGGTAGAGCCTGTACATCATGTATCGGAGCGTCTGGAGCGCGAGGCAGACGACGGTGAAGTGGCCGATGACATGGTCCTTCGTCTTCAGGTAGATCGGGAAGCAGTTCAGGTTCGTCTTCATCGTCCTGAAACAGTACTCAATCTGCCATCTCATCCTCGAGGCAAGGTACAGGTCCTTCGCGGAATCGCCGAGGTTGGTCGCCTGGACATAGTATCCCAGGTATCTCTCGGCCTCGTCGAAGGCCTCCTCGTCGACGGTGACAAGCTGCTCCTCTGCGACCTCGCCCTCGGAGGTGGCATGGTCGCAGTCCAGGAATCCCCTCAGCTCCTTTGGGATGGCGTCCAGTCTCTTTCCGCTTCCGGCAAGTTCCCTGGCTTTTCTTCTCTTCTCGTCGAGCTCCTTCTTCTGCAAAAGATAGTATTTCATCGAGAACGAGACGAGAAGGCGCGAGAAGATTCCCGCCTTCCCCTCCGTCTCCTTTTCGGTATAGGTCTCTTTCGAATACGTGACCGAATATTCCGTGTTCTCGTCGTCCTTCGCGTCGTCGGTCTTGGGATCGAAGTCGGTCTCCGTCCACTTCCTTCTCTTTCCCTTTCCCTTCTCCGCCACCCTCTTCTTGACGGAGAGCATGAACCATGCGTCCTTGTAGACGGTCCTGGACAGGATGCGGTCGGCCTCGGCATGGTTTCCGGCTGCCACGGCCTCCTCGTATTTCCGTTTCAGGTCAGAGGCCTTTTCCTCTTTTCCTTCGGAATCCCTGAATCCCGAGTCGTTCACGACCCATGCCTTCACATAGTCGGGGACCGTCGTCCCGGCTATTGGCTGCGTCGTTATGTATGCCCTGCCCTCCTTCGAAAGGTACATCTTGTTGGAGAAGGAGCAAAGGCCCGCATCCGTGCAGACGACGATGTTCTCCATCGGTATGTGCGGGTTGATCGCGGCAATCTGCTCGGAAAGCGTGGGCTGCTCGTTCCTGTTCCCCTTGAAGACGAGCATTCCGACGATGAATCCCCACTCGTCTATCAGAAGGCCCATCTGGACAAGCGGGGCGAATATTCCTTCCTTGCTCTTCTTCATTCCGAGGAGCTCTCCCTCGGAGCCCTGGGTGTAGTAGAAGTTCGTGCAGTCGTAGAAATAGAGCTTCGTCTCCTTGCCCATCAGCTTCCTGATCTTCTTGTACGAGTAGGCGTTGATCTCGTCGCTGTGCCTGGCGAGGACGTCGAGCGAGCGGTAGACGTGCTGCAGTGCGACCTCGTCCGGAAAAGGGACGCCGCTATCGGAAAGGTACATGTGGCGCTTGCTTCCGGGGTCCAGGATCTGCGAGCAGATGAGAGCCCCGGCGACCGAGCGGAGGTCGAAGCGGTACTTGGACTTCGTCTCGCCCTTCAGCGCGTCGAGCTTCTGAAGGATCCCGAGCTCGTTGAGGAAATGGCTGATGTAGACCGATCCCAGGCGGACGTCGTCGTCGACGCAGTCCGCCTCCTCCGAGAAGACGACGGTGGCCGTCCCCTTCTCCCGCTTCCATCTGGCATAGGCCTCGTTGGCCTTCCTGACGATCTCGTCCTCGTCCCTGAAGTCAGAGTACTTCCCGAGGATGGAGATGGTGACGGAGGTGGAGCCCGTTGCCGTCCTCACCGACTTCTTGACGTAGACGTTGCAGGGCTCGCCGTCCCTGTTGTAGTTGACGGATATCTTGTATCCTCTTTCCTTGCCTTCGTGGCTTTTGAGTATCTGTTTTTCCATGGCCTGTTTCTTCCTTGCTTTCATTATACCATATATACCACATATACCACAAGAAAAATATGCACTTGACATACAAAAAAAGACCCTTATACGTAGTATAAGAGCCTGGCTGTTCGGTTCGGATTCCTAATTATTCTGTAAAACTACCGAAAAATAACGCCAAAAGAGGCTTTGAAATCGAATGATTTATAACCGCTTACAAAAAATAAGTTAAAAAATCTTTCCCTATAGGCATTGTTTTGTGTTATATTTTTATTGCATTGATTTTTTATCGGTGCGAAAGAAAGGGTTTAGACAATGAAGGGTACTGTTAAGAAGTTCGACAAAGAAAAAGGCTATGGATTCATCACTGGTGAAGATGGCAAGGATTATTTCTTCCATTATTCTCAGTTAGTTATGGATGGATTCAAGACTGCCGAAGTCGGTCAGAAGGTTGAATACGAAGAAGCTTCTACCGAAAAGGGTCTCAGAGCCAACAACATCCATTTCGCCGACTAATCCAGGGCTCTTAGTCAGTTTCTTTGAGAAATATTGACTAAGAAAATAGCGACCGCTCCTCTTGGGGCGGCCGCTTTTCTTATGCCTTAAGTTTTATCTAGCGTCCTTGAAGGATGATCCGCCGACAAACTCTCTCATCAGGGAATTGCAGGGGATATCTTCGACAGGAATGGGCAAGAAGTACTTGACCATGCTCTTCAGTCTCTGTGCAGTGAGGAATTCCTCCATGTCAGGAGTGATTTTGTCTAACTGCGGAAGAACAATGTTCTTTAAGACACAGGGTTCATAGGGATAGAAGGAATCGAAGACGAAGTCTGCGTTTTCCTGTGTCGGGTAGATATAGTTGAATTCACCGTTTCTGACATTCGGCCACATGCCGATTGTCTCTCTGGCATCGCTGCCTCTTGTTCTGGCGTCTCTGGCGATACGTCTTAACAATCTCATGTCTGTCATCGAGATAGGCGTATGGTTGTCGATGTTGACCTGGGGCTGTGGTGCGATATACACTTTGTATTTCTGGAAATCAGGGATTTCTTCGGTCATTCTGTTGTTGAGAGCGTGGATGCCTTCGATGATGATCGGCTGATCATCTTCGACACGGATCGGCTTTGTGAATTTCCTGAGTCCTGATTTGAAATCGTAGACGGGGTTAGGGAGCTCTTCGCCCTGAATGAGCTTTTCGATGAATTGGTTAAAGTAATGAAGGTCGAGAGCTTCAATCGATTCGATGTCGGTTCCTTCCGGCAGGTCTTTCTTCGGAATGTAGAAGTTATCGATAGAGATACGAATCGGTCTTAATCCTCTGGACATCAGTTCATAAAGGAGTCTATTTGCAAAAGAGGTCTTACCGCTTGAAGAAGGTCCTGCGACACAGATAAGACGGATGCCGTGTCTGTTCTCGGTGATATCCTTTCCTAAATCGGATAAGAGGTTGTTGACTCTGGCTTCGCAGAGGTTGATAAGAGACATGGCATCATAAGTCTTGATGAATTTGTTGATTTCAGATGCTGTCGATAATTTGTTGACATCTGCCCACTCATAGGTGCTTGCCAAAGAGGTTGCGAATTTCATTTCATCCGCAAAAGGAGGAATGTCACCATTGCATTCGCTTCTAGGAACCTGAACTAAGAAGCCAGGAGCGTAATAGCGAAGAGCAAAGGAAGAGAGATAACCGGAAGAGGGAACCATCATTCCATAAAGATAATCAAAGTAGCTGTGATCATCATAATTGGTCTCATAAAGATGGACAAAGTTTTCGCTTCTGTATTTCAGAACGTTGATCTTATCGGTGAGGCGTTCCTCTTTGTATCTTCTTAAAGCCTCTTCTTTGCTGACCTTAACACGCTTGAATTCAACATCACGGCTTACAATCTCTTTCATCTTTTTATCGACTTTTTCAACGAAAGAAGTCGTCACTTTGAAGTTTTTCGGATAGATGACTTTTGCAAAGATGGAACGGGATATATTATAGAAGAATCTCACATCCAATTTAGGATTGATCTCTTTGATTGCAAGTGCGATAAGATAGCGCATTGATGTGGCATAAATTCTTGTTGAATCCGGATGGCTGAGCGGTAAAAATTCGATGTCGTAGACACCATCATGATCTGCGATATATCTAAGCTCGTGGATGCGGCCTTCGAATTTGCAGCAGTAATACTTTTTTCTGTCCTCTTCTTTGAGCAAGTCGAGAAGACAGGTTCCTTTTTTGATTTCTTGATGAAGTTTCATGGGTTCCTCCTTATTTGTTTGTTAGCGGTTACATAGATGGGCTGAAGAACATTATATCGTTAAGAGGTTCAAAACAAAAGACTTTATTTTACCTTTTTCTAATATCTATCTTTGTAATAAAGAAAACTTATTTTTATTAACTCCGAACGATGAACAAATGAAATTTTCAATGATTGATTTCTCGCTTGAAGGATGAGAAAAACAAGTCAATGTTTCAAAAAAGGATGAAAATCTTAAAAGAACTTCTTTTCATATATGAAAAACTATTGAATAATTCAGTTTGATTGTTATGTTTTATGGTATAATCTTGTAGATTTTCATCCAAGGAGACTTTTATTATGGAACAAACACAGAAAATGACTCTTGCTGTCAAGAAACAGCTTGAAGACGAATTATATCAGCTCGAACATGTTGAAAGACCTCAGATCGATGCCGCATTGGAAGCCGCTCGTGCTTTAGGCGACTTAAGCGAAAACGCTGATTATGATGCTGCTAAGGAACGTTTCGAAGAAAACAAGAACAAGATTGCTGAGATCCGTTATACATTGGACCACGCCGAAATCATCGATGAGTCCAAGCTCGACAAGAATATTGTCGGCATCGGTGGCGGAAAGATCACTCTTAGACGTGTTGATACCGGTGAAGAATTTGTTGTTCAGATCAAAGGGACCATCGGTACAGATCCGTTGAAGGGATTGCTCAACAGCAACTCTCCTATTGCAATGGCTATCAGCGGACATAGAGTCGGCGATATTGTCGAAGTCCATGCTAAGATTACCTACTCTGTCGAGATCGTTAAGATTGATAACTAATATATCGTATTAAAAAAATATTTAAGACCTACTTTGTGTTTTTTTCTCCTTTCGCTTGTATATCTAAGTGAAGGGGGAAAACGATTATGATGAAGACAATTATCATTGGCATAGTCGTCACAGTAGTAGGCCTTTTTATGTTGTCTGCTGTTCACAAAGTCGGAGGAGGGAACATCAGTTCTTCCAACGGTGATAAAACGACTCTTGTAGAGGATGCCAATAACGTCAAAGTAACAATCAGCGGAGAAATCAATCATCCAGGGGAGTATTCGATTTCTTCTTCTTTGACATTGGGTGACTTGATCACAATGGCAGGCGGAGTTACGACAAATGCCGATGAGACAGCCTATAACGCATCTTTGATCATTTCGACTAGAACTGCTTTCTATATTGCTCCGATTTCGACAGGAAGCGGTCTTTGTGTCGATACGACACTGAGCAAAGTGAACATCAACACCGCATCGGAAAGCGAACTTTTAGAAGTCGGGTTCAATTCGACTCAGGCTCCTAATGTGATAGATTATCGTTTGGCAAACGGCGATTATCAGGCTATCGAGGACGTGATGAAAGTGAAAGGAGTCGGTCAGGCGACTTTTGAAAAGGTAAAGAACAAGATTTCGATTGCATGATTCTTTTCTTCTGCTTTCTCTTTGCGCTGCTTGGCTTGCTATCGGCCTCCGTCTCTTATTTCTTTTTTCTGTCTCTTGTTCCTCTTCTTCTTTATCTGCTTCTTTATAAGAAACAGAAAAAAGACATCATTCTATATCTTTTCTTTTTCCTTTTGTTTTTCTTTCTCATCCTTCTGTATCCCAAAAAGGAAAATGGAGCGATTGATGCTTACGGCATTGTCGTGAAAAGCAAAGAGAATTACTTTCTGTTACTGACTCTGAAGGGAAAGTTCTATGTTTCGGAAAAGAACAATCCCTACTCTCTGTTTTCGGTGCTTGAAGTAAAAGGAGAAGCAGAATCTCTTTCTTTTTCTCATTATGAATCTGGCTTTTCTTTCCAGAATTATCTGAAAAGCCAAGGTGTCTTTTCACAACTGAAAGTGAAAGAGATCACATTATCTTTTTCTGGTATTCGAAATTTGAATTCAATAAGAAAGTATCTCTTATCTTATGCTGATGAGAATTCATCTCCTTTTATTGAAGCTTTTCTTTTTCAAGAAAGCCTGTATTCGGAAAAGAGCCTTGCTTCACTGAATGGCTTAGGAATTCTGAATCTGTTTTCACTATCTGGATTTCATCTGTCCTTTGTTATTCACGTTCTGAAAAAATTATTAGGAAAGAAAAGAGAAAAAATAGGAGATATTCTTGAAACTGTTCTTTTGTTTTTATTTCTTTTCTTTTCGTCTTTTTCATATACGATGAGACGCTTGTTGCTATTAGCGATATTGAAACTCATTTCGGATTATGGAAAAAGAAAGATCGACTATCTCTCCCGTGTCTCAATAACAGCATTGATTCTATTGTTCTTTGAACCTTATTCTTTTTTCAGTGCATCTTTTTATTATGCTTTTCCGCTTCTTTTTCTTTTTGCTCTCTTTCCGATGAGAAAAGAGAAGAAAAGCAGAAATCCATTTTCCTTTTTCTTTCGGATGCAGTCTTTTTATCTTCCGTATCACCTATTTATTGATGGATATATTTCACCGCTTTCGATTCTCTTTTCTTTTTTGCTGATTCCATATAGCCACTTATTGTTTCTGTTATCTCTTCTTTTGCTTATCGCTCCTCAGACAGCTTATCTGATCAATCTGTTTTGTCGGTTTATCATCAGACTTGCAGATGTTGTCATGAATGTCAATTTTCTTCTTGTAAGTGGAAAGGTTTCTGTCTTTTTTATTTTGATTTATTATATTCTATATGCAATAGTTGAGTTTTTAAGATTCTATCATTTCAAAAGATATACGCGATATATCGCGCTTGTCTTTTCCATCAGTGTCTCCTTTGTTTTCATACCTGATTTTCTGAAACACAATGAAGTCACTTTCATCGATGTGGACCAGGGAGATGCCACATTAGTGAGAAAAGGAAGGACAAATGTATTGATCGACACAGGTGGGAAGATGAATGTCGATTTGGCAAAAGAATGTCTCATTCCTTATTTTCATAAAAGGAAAATCAGCTCTCTTGATGCCGTCATCATTACGCATCCGGACTATGATCATAATGGTGCATTGATCTCTTTGAAGAACAGCTTTCCAGTGAACGCTGTCTATACAAGAGATGATTTCCTTGAGGCTAAAGACAACACAATCGATATCAAAGAACTGACAGTGAAAAATTACAATTTTTATTCTTTTCCGAAAACAGAAGATGATAACTATTTTTCCGGCGTTTATGCTTTTACTGTATCTGATGTTTCTTTTCTTATCATGGGTGATGCACCGAAGATTGTTGAAAAGAAAATCATCAAAGACAATCCATCGCTTCATGCCGATGTTATCAAAGTCGGGCATCATGGTTCGAATACTTCCTCGGATTATTCTTTTTTGAAATCACTATCTCCTTCTTTGGCGATTATCTCCTGTGGAGAGAATAACAAATATGGTCATCCGCATAAGGAGACATTATCCGTATTATCTGCATTGAATATCCCATATCGAAGGACGGATATAGAAGGGAGCATCACGCTTTCTTTTTGAATAAGCGGCCATCAAATTGTGCCAGTCTGAATTATGAACATGGTATAATGATGAAGCTATGTGTATCAATCAATCAAATGGAAAGAACAATATTGTTCTTTATGCGGATATCGGCAACTCGACTATTGATTTTCTCTTGGTAAACGACAATAGTTTTTCTGTTGAAAAAGTGCGGACGCGTAGCAAAGACGATATCTTCGACTATATCGGAAAGATGGATATACTTGAAGAGGTTTATGTCTCTTCGGTGAACTCATCAGGATTGCAAAGTCTGAAAGAAGCTCTTGCTGATAAATTCCCCCATTGCAGAATCGGCTTCATCGATCGGGAAACGATGAAAGAATATGCCTCTTCTCATAAAATCAAGGTCGATAATATCGATATCTTGGGAAGCGATCTCTTCTGTGATATCGTTGCAGAAGAAAATAAAACCGGAATGATCGTCATCGATTTAGGAACAGCCAGCAAGATTCTTTATCTCGATAAGGATTCCTGCTTCAAAGGCTGTCAGATTTTCCCAGGCCTTTCTTCCTTCTCGGAGATTCTTCATGCAAAAACAGATCTGTTGAAGGATTCACCGATTATTATTGATCCGCCTTTGGTTTCCTTGAAAACAGAAGAGTGTATCTCCTCTGGTGTAATCAATGGTGTCTCTTCTTTGATATCCGGAATGGTAAAAGCCATCAAAACAGAATATGACAATAAAGACGCCAAAGTCATACTGACAGGCGGAAACAGCTACCTGATCAAGGATACGTTGAAGGCTTGGATGAAGGATGATTTTATCTATGATGTCTATCATACGCTGAAAGGATTAGTGAAAATCAGCGGACATGATATTGCTTTTCTGAAAGGAGAATAAGAAAATGAAAGAAAATGCTGAACCGATCAAAATGAACAATACGGATTTCAAGAAGATGGTTGCTCCCTATAAAGAGGAAGCTTTGAAGACATGGAAGGAAATAGTCAGCATCCCTTCTGTTCTTGATCCTGAAACAAAGACTGAACAGATGCCTTTTGGAAAAGGCGTTGAGGAATCTTTGGCCTATGTTGCTCGCCTTGGCGAGAAACTTGGATTTAAAGTGAACCGCTGCGACAACTATGTAACAGAGCTCACTTATGGCGAAGGCGATAAGATCTTCGATATCTACGGACACTGCGATGTCGTTCCTGTCGAAAAAGAAAAATGGACACATGATCCTTTCGAACTGACACTTGTTGATGGCAACACGATGTACGGAAGAGGATCCAGCGACGACAAAGGACCGGCCATCGCCTGTCTTTATGCCGTAAAAGCATTGATGGACAATCATCTCTTAGGCGGCTATAAGCTTCGTTTCCTCTTTGGCGGCAATGAAGAGAACGATTCACTCTGCCTGGAACATTATTTCCACACCATGAAGAAAGAATATCCGACATTAGGTATTTCTCCTGATGCTGAATATCCTCTTATCTATGCTGAAAAGTCCATTTATGCTTATGAAGCGGATTATGACATCTCTTTGCCTCATGTCAAAGATTTCAAATTAGGAGCCGCTTTGAACATCGTTCTTGCCGAAGCTGCGTGTGAAATCGATGACGATGAGAACAAAGTCAAAGAAGCTCTTGCCATTTATTTGGAGAAGCATCAGGAAGTCAAGGCCAACTTTGAAAACGGGAAACTTCTTTTCTTAGGAAAGCCTTACCATGGATCCATGCCTTGGAACGGTGTCAATGCCGGTCTTCATATGCTTCACTTCTTAGGTGAGCTTTATCAGGAAAAGACACTTCTTACTATCTACGAGAACTATAAGGACGGTATGGGAGAAGCATTCGGCGGAAACTTCAAAGACAAAGATTTCTCCGAGACATCCTATAACATTGGAAGAATCTCTTTTGCCGGCAACAAGCTTTCTCTCTTTGTCAACCTTCGTTTCCCCGCTCCTCTTTCCAGCGATGATGTTCTTTCCTTCATTGAAAAGAAAACAGGTGCGAAGCTCACAAAGCTCGGCGGAAGCGATGGCTTTGTCACAGACAAGGATTCTGATTTCATCCGCATCTTATTGAACGCCTATCAGAAAGAGACAGGCGATGTTGTCTCTGCTCCTCTTGCTATCGGTGGCGGCACCTATGCCAGAGAAAGCAGAAATTCTGTCGCTTATGGTGCTCAGTTTGTCGGAAGAGATTATCGTATGCACGGACATGATGAGTTCTTCCCGCTTTCTGACTTCTATGACAACATGCAGATCTATGCACATGCTATCTTTGATATCAGCGAATATCTGAGAGCAGGAAAGAAACCTTTCTGATATGAGACTGCGTCACAGAAAATGGGCTGATGAAGTCCTGAATGAAAATAAGGATATCAGCAGAAACTTATCTGATTTCGTTCCTGAAGAGGTCAAAGAATTTCCGAATCTTGAAATAGGATCGGGATGCGGAGGATTTATTCTTGCTCTTTCTGCGCTTCATCCTGAAAACAGATACCTCGGCGTTGAAATCAATCGCAACGCTTTTGCTCTCGCTGTGAAAAAAGGAGCGGAAGTCAAAGACAAGCAGAAGAACTTCCTTCTTCTGAATGCGCCGATTGAAAGAATCTTCCCCCTTGTCGAAGATCACCAGCTGGAGAATATCTATATCAACTTCCCTGATCCCTGGCCGAAGAAGAAACAAAAACATCGCCGTCTCAGTTATCCGACGATGCTGAAAGAATATATCCGCTTATTGAAAGAGGATGGAACACTTTACTTCAGAACCGATAATGCAGATCTCTTTGCGGATACGGTCGAGTATTTCAAAGAGGTCGATCTGTTTGATTTTGAAGTGATCGAGCCCTTCTATTCCGAAAAGGTTGATTATCTTCCGAAGACGGAATATGAAACCAAGTTCAGAGAAAAAGGGGTCGATATTCATCTTCTTATCGCTCATCCGAAGAAGAAATAAGATTGAAATGGGGCAGAGAAATCTGTCCTTTTTTCATCCTTATTTATATATATGGGCGGACAAAAAAGAGAAAAATCATAAAATTTAGCACTCAATGCTTGAAATTGCTAAAAAGTCATCTATAATATCAATGGCACTTGAAGAAGAGAGTGCTAAAGGAGGGTGGCTTAGATGAAGCTCGAAAGAAAAGAAGAAATCTTAAAAGCTATCGTTGAAGAATTCATCCGAACCGCTCAGCCGGTCGGATCTGAAACACTGCTGAAGAAATATCAACTCAAATGTTCTTCTGCTACCATTCGCAATGCGATGGCAGCACTGGAAAAAGAGGGGTATCTCGAAAAGACACATGTTTCTTCCGGTCGTGTCCCCTCTTCCAAAGGTTACCAGTATTATCTGGAAAAACTTGATAATTCTTCTATGATGACGACAATCGATATGGAGTTTCAAAGAGAATTCCAGCGCATCCTGAATAACAAGAGCAAGAGTGTGGAAGATGTTCTTTCCCAGTCTTGCGAGATCTTATCCGAGATGACAAAGATGGCGACGGTTGTTCTAGGGCCAAGAGCCAACGATGAGAAACTTGTTTCTGTTCAGTTGCTTAAGCTCTCCAACAATTCAGCCATGGGAATCTTCATTACAGACTCCGGTTATGTCGAAAAGAAGACGTTTGTCATCGATGACAAGAATCCAGGTGCTTATGAGACGTTGAAGAATGCTGTTTCGTTATTGAATGACCGCCTTAGCGGTACACCGATATCGGAACTCGAGGATAAGGCAAGATTATTAAAACCGATTGCCATATCCCTGTTCGGCAAAGAAGGTGACTTGGTCATACAGGCCTTTATGGAGACGCTTCTCTCCTTCACGAAGAAACGTTATCAGGTCTATGGACAGAAGAATCTTCTCAACATGCCGGAATTCAGCAACGATATCAATTCCTTCTTATCCGCAGTCGAGACGCTGGAAGATCCATCAAAGCTTGAGAAGAACTTATCTGAGAATGATAACTTAGGCTTCTGCAATGTTGGGTTCACCAATGAGAACAAAGGTGACTTTGCAATCATCTCCAAGGCGGTGAACGGAAAAGATCAGATTGCTGTTGTCGGGCCGAAACGAATGGATTACAAGAGAATTCTTTCAGCCTTGGAATATGTTGTCTACATGCTGGATAAATACTATTTCTCTTCTTCTTCAAACAGCACATCATTGGTTCCTGTCTCAGCGATCGATGATGAAAAGAAAGATGTTATTCCTAAGAAAACCACAAAATCGACGACAAAGAAAGGAGTGAAGAAATGAGTGAAGAGAAAAAAGAAGTGAAGGTCGAAGAAGAAAAAAAGAAAGAAAAAGAAGAAAAGAATCCTTCGAATCCTTCCGAAGCTGAACTTCTGAAAAAAGAGAACGAAGAACTGAAAAAGAAGGTTCTTGAGTTCCAGAAAGAATACGAAAAAGCCGATCATGAAAAAGATGATTGGAAGAACAAGTATTATGAAGCCTATGCCGATATGGCTAACCTTCGTAAACAGGTTCAGAAAGAATGCGATGATGCAAAGCGATATGCAAGCAAATCATTCATTGAAGAACTGATTCCGACATTGGACAGCTTCGATTACGCATTGAAGAGCGAACCCAAGGATCCGATGGTCAAACAATATGTCCAAGGATTCGAAATGATTCATTCCAAGATGCTTAACACTCTTACACAGTTGGGTGTCACTGTCATCGCACCGGAAATCGGTTCGGAGTATGATCCTCATAAGATGCAGGCTTTCTCCACAGTCGATGGAGAGGAAGATAACAGAATCGCCGAAGTCTATTGTAAGGGTTATGCTTTATACGAACATCTTCTTCGCCCTGCCGGAGTCATCGTTACGATGAAGGCAAGCGAGAAGAAAGAAGATACGAAAAAAGAAGATTCGAAAGAATCAGAAAATAAATAACCACATATAGGAGGATATTATTTATGGCTAAAGAAGTAATCTTAGGTATCGATTTAGGTACTACAAACTCTGTTGTTTCTTACATGCAGGATGACCAGACTGTTAAGGTCATTCCTTCTCCGGAAGGTACAAACACCTGTCCGTCTGTCGTCTCTTTCAAGGCTGATGGCGAAGAGATCGTCGGCAATGCTGCAAAGCGTATGCTTTTGACAAACCCTGACACCGTTCACTCCATCAAGAGACACATGGGTACAAGAACCATGACTCACATCGCATGTCTCAATAAGGACTTCACACCGGAAGAGATCTCTGCAAAGATTCTTTCCTATATGAAGGGTTATGCTGAAAAGTATCTTGGCTTCCCTGTCAAGAAGGCTGTCATCACCTGCCCTGCATACTTCAACGATGATCAGAGACAGGCAACGAAGAACGCTGGTACAATTGCCGGTTTGGATGTTGTCCGTGTCATTTCTGAACCTACCGCTGCCGCTTTGGCATATGGTATGGACAGCAAGAAGTCCGGCAAGATTCTTGTCTTCGATTTGGGCGGTGGTACACTCGATGTCTCAATTCTTGATATCGGTGACGGAACCTTCGAAGTTCTCTCCACTTCCGGTGATACAGCCCTCGGCGGCGATGATTGGGATAACCATGTCATCGATTGGTTGATCTCTGAAATCGGAACACAGTGCGGCATCTATCTCTCCAGAGACAATGTCAAAGACAGACCTACTCTCCAGAGACTTCGTGATGAAGCTGAAAAAGCAAAGATCAACCTTTCTTCTCAGACTCAGACTATCATCTCCTTGCCTTATATCGGCTTCAAGGATGGTGCACCTGTCAACTTCGAAACTACTTTGACCAGAGCTAAATTCCAGGATCTCACTGCTGATCTTATCGATCGTTGCCGTACTCCTTTCGAGAAGGCTCTTGCCGATGCCAACCTCTCCATCAATGATATCAGCGATGTCATCATGGTCGGTGGTTCTACAAGAATGCCCGCAGTTGTCGATCTTGTCACAAGATTATGCAATGGCAGAAAGCCGAATCAGTCTGTCAACCCTGATGAAGCTGTCTCTGTCGGTGCTGCTATTCAGGGCGGCGTCATCCGTGGCGATGTCAAGGATGTTGTCCTTCTCGATGTCACTCCGCTTTCCTTGGGTATTGAAGTTTTAGGCGGTGTCATGAGCGTCATGATTCCTAGAAATACCACAATTCCTACCACTAAGAGTCAGGTCTTCTCCACTGCTGAAGATAACCAGCCTGGTGTTGAAATTCAGGTCTTCCAGGGCGAAAGACCGATGGCCACAGATAATAAGTTCTTAGGCCAGTTCAAGCTTGAAGGCATCCGTCCTGCACGTCGTGGCGAACCGAGAATTCAGGTCACATTCTCTATCGATGTCAATGGTATTGTTTCTGTCTCCGCTAAGGACCTTGATACGAATGCCGAACAGCATATCACTATTTCCAACTCTTCTGGACTTTCCAAAGATGAAATCGATAAGATGGTCCATGAAGCAGAAGCTCACAAAGCTGAAGATGATAAGAGAAAACGTGATGCCGATACCAGAAACGAAGCGCAGTCTCTTATCGACCAGATCGATCGTTCTATGAATGATCCTCAGCATCCGATTGATGAGAACACTAAGGCTCAGGCCAAGAAGATCCGCGATGACATCAAGGCTGACTTGGATAAGAACGATCTTGATGCTGTCAGAGCCAGAATTGCTGAACTCCAGCAGGCTGCTAACCAGATGTATCAGGCCCAGGCTCAGGCACAGGCCAATGCATCCACTAACAATGCTGGCGGAAACGCTTCTGCTGATAACGGAAACGATCCGCATGTCGTAGATGCTACTTTCGAAGAAAAGAAAGACGACAATAAGTAAAAATGCAAAGATAAGCCCGGAAGAGATTCCGGGCTTCTTCTTAGAATAGGAGGTCATCCTCGATGGCAGAAAAAAGAGATTATTATGAAGTCCTTGGCGTCGATAAGAATGCGACCCAGGATGAAATCAAAAGTGCTTATCGCAAACTTGCCAAGCAGTACCATCCAGATCTGAATAAGTCTCCGGATGCTCCTGAGAAATTCAAGGAAGTTCAGGAAGCTTACGAAGTTCTCGGCAATGCCGACAAGCGTAAGCAGTACGATCAATTCGGCCATGCTGCATTTGACAATAACGGAACGAATGGCTTCCAGGGTGGATTCAACGGCTTCCAAGGTGCCGATTTCGGTGACTTCGGAGATATCGGAGATATCTTCTCGTCCTTCTTCGGAGGAGGAGCCTCTACCAGTTCTAGACGCAGCAATATGCCTAGAAACGGTGAAGACAGAGTCATTCAGGTCAATCTTTCTTTCGATGATGCAGTCAAAGGAACAAAGGTCGATATTCCGCTTGAATATGTCGATACCTGTCCGCATTGTCATGGCACAGGAGCAGAAAATCCTAGTGATGTGACAACCTGTCCTACCTGCCGTGGAACAGGACGTGTCAGAACAAGAAAGACCACGATCTTCGGTGTGATGGAGACAGAGGATGCCTGTCCAGACTGTCACGGAAGCGGCAAGAAAGTCACCCATAAATGCACTCAGTGCAAAGGTAGCGGCCGCGTCAAAAAATCTGAAACGATCACACTCAACATTCCGCATGGCGTCGATACCGGCGACAGAATGAATGTCCGTGGCAAAGGTGAGCCAGGTGTCAATGGCGGCGAAAACGGCAATTTGATTGTTGCTTTCAATGTCAAACCTTCTCAGACTTTTGTCAGAAAAGGTGCTGATGTCTATATCAATGTGCCGATTTCCATCTCCGATGCGCTTCTTGGCGCAACGATCACTGTTCCGACAGTCACTGGAGACTGCGACTTGGTCATTCCTAGTTGCACAGAGCCTGGTACGATTCTTCGTATGGCAAACAAGGGTATTACACTGCCTAGTGGCAAGACTGGAAACCAGTACGTCACCGTCAATGTGAAGTTCCCGAAATCGTTGGACAGCGAGCAGAAAGAGCTCATCAGCAAATTCGATGATATCGAAAGCAAGAAGTCCAATGGTGTCTTCTCTTGGTTAAAGAGAAAATTCAAAAACAAATAATTGAATTGGCTGCTGATATATCCGTCAGTAGCCTTTTTGTATGTCATAAAAAAGAGACTGCCTGTTTTTCTTTGGCAGTCTCTTTGCTTTCAGATCACTTCTGTTCCTGTTTCAGATAGTAGGTGTTCTTTACCTTGATGACTTTGACCTCTTTTAAGTCACCGTCGATGGTGAAGATGGTCACAGGACGGGAATAGGTGTTCTTGACAACATTGTCATTCTCATCTTTCTCTTCCAATTCGATGTCGATGTTTTCGACTCTTCTTTCTAAGAGATAGAAGCGTCTTGGAAGTTCGTTGCTGCTCTCTGTCTTAGTAGAAAGAATACTGGAATAGGGAACATCATTGTCATTGATATCGCCGTATAAGGTGACTTCCTTCTTTCCATCATCAAGGATACCGAAGTATTCTTTCAAAGACAAGAGAGAGGAATCGTCTGTATAGATGGTGAAATCCTGAACATGCGCTTTATTGCGGAATGCTCTTGATAACTTATCTTCTCTTGTGCTGTCGGAGATGGATTTTCCTATCTTCTTGAAGAATTTTGAAAATCCGTTTTCTTTCTTTTCATCTGCCATTGTTATTTCCTCGTTTTTTTCTTTGCGCCGGAAGAGGTTTTCTTCTTGGTGCTCTTTTTATTATAGACTTTCGTATAGTCTTTAGCAGAGACTTTTTTGTTTGTTTTCCTGATCAGTCCTGCAAAGATCAAGAAGATGATGACAAGAAGAAGAGCTGCTACAGCGATGATGATGATATAGATCATTCTCTTTTTCTGTTCTTCTTCAGATAGGGTGACTTTGACTTTGACGGTCAGAAGATTCTTTTCGCCCTTATCGCTCTTGATGATGATATAAAGTGTGCATTCACCACTCTTTAAGGCAGTCACTTTGCCTGAATCGTTGACAGAGATGATTGTAGGATCATCTGTCGAATAGATGATCTTCTCATCCGGAAAGAAGGCGTCTTTGCTTTTGAAACCGAGTTCGAATGTGTATTCCTGACCTGTGACTAAATTCATGTGATCGACAACGCCGGTATCCGGTTTTACTGATAAGAGGATGATTTTGTCTTTTATTTCAAGCGTGGTTGAATGAGAAACTTCTTTTCCCTCTTTATCCGTATAAGAGTAAGTGATTGAAGTTGTTCCTGCTTTTTTGGCAGCGAATGACTTTTTGTCATTGGACATTGTCAAGAAGGAATCGTCATAATCGACTTTCAAGTCGGAGATGCTTCCGAAACTAAGATCGAAAGTGACTTTGTCTTCGACATGAAGCTGGTATTTGTTTTTCAGGGATGAGAAATCGATGATTGCAAAGGGGTTGTCTTCAACAGGAACAGCAATGGCAGGTTCGCTTTCTGTCGTGGTTGCAAAGACCCAGTCTGCCAAAGACGGGAAATCGATAAATGGATTTCTGTTCTTCTGAACATTTTTATAGATGATATTGTTTCGATGATATTCGTATTTGGAGACAGGATCTTCTTTGTTCCATTTCAGATAGGTGGAAAGATTAGGATGGTAGCCGTGGAATTTGCTTCTGTCGTATTTTCCGCTCTCTGATTCATCCTTGTAGCTTCCATTGTCATCGAAGACAAGATAGGGCTCTGCCTGTGTCTGTTTGTCTCCGTTGTCTTTGCTGTAACGTGTGACCATGTAAAGGAGCGATCTTGCGATATCTCCTTTCCATTCATCCGTCGGTTCAAAGACCGTGTTTCCGTTTTTGTCTTTTCCTCTATATCCGGAAAGACCGGTCGTTCCATCTGCATAATAGGAGTAGATGGCCTTTGAGGCGCTCTTATCGGCGACTTCGCCGAAGAAGTTGTCATTGTGACCAGCGGAATTGGTGTTTCCATCAGCTGCCACAAGGTGATGCAAGTCAGTCGGTGCCCCGTTTTCAAAGGTGTCTTTTCCGCTGGTTACGACTTTGAATCCGTGATTCTTGGCCCAAAGATGCTCTTTGTCTGTCGATACGCCTTTCGGTTTGGTCTTATTGACATAGTCGATCTTTGTGGCTCCGTCTATTGCCTTCAAAGCAGTGGAGTTGACGGTATTGTTTGTCGCTTTTGTCTTATCGTAATTGGCAGTGTTTTCAAAGTAGTAGTTGACTAAATAATAGTCTTCGGGGTTCTCCTGATTGAAGAGGAATGTGGATGGATCGATAGTATTTGATATATCCCAGTTTCTATCGGTGATCTCATACCACATTCCGACTCCTGAAGTCGTGGAGGAGCCATAGGAGATGAAGTAGTTGTCCTGACTGATGATGTCATAGAGATACTTCTTCAGATCATCTCCTTTTTTGGTGATCATAGTGGAATAATCATAGTACTTTTTGATTTCATCTTCACTGTTGTCAGTGAAGTCCATCATTAAGGAACTATCATAAGCTCTTCCGTCAAATTCTTTCTTTGCTGCGTTTAAGACGGGCTTTTCATTTCTGAAGGAGCCTAAAAGAAACGGAAGAAACAGAAGAGATAATGTTTTATAGGATTTCATATTGTTCTCCTTTGTATCATTGGTTGTAGTAATTGTAATTGTTGTACCTTAATATTGTAAACGAAAGCACTTTATAAAGAAAACATGTTTTCTTTTTGTTACAATTGAAGTATGAATAACAAACAGAAATTTTTAATCGTCTGCGATTTGGACGGTACCCTCCTTGATGACAAGAAAAATATCATGGAGAAGACAGTTTCCTATCTGAAGGAACTGATGAGAGACGGAAATGTCGTCGCCCTTGCTAGCGGTCGTCCGCCAAGAGCAATATTGCCGTATTATGAAGAATTAGGTCTTAAGGGGCCTTTTGTCTCTTATAACGGAGCCTGTGTCTATGATCCGAACGAAAGTTCGTTTGCGCGTTATGATGAGTATTACAGCAAGGAAGAAATCCTCAGTTTTCTTTCTAATTTCAAGAATGGAGAGATTGTGCGCTGCTTTGCTGAAAGCGAAACAAAAGTCTATTACACAGACCATGACGAAGAATTCAACCGCATGTTCAATCATGAAGGGATGGAATTGGTCTATGGACCGTTGGAGAAGACTCTTGATGAAGATGTCTATGCCTTTGTCTTTCAGGTCAAAGAAGGCTATGAGGATAAAGTCAATCAGACTCCGCTTTCTGATGCATCTCTCTTCCTTAGACATTGGTATGAGACCGACAAGATTGCAGAATTCGGTTCTTTGAAGAGAAATAAAGCAAGCGGAATCTCAAAGCTTCAGAGTTATTATCATATTGATAGGATTCATACGATTGCATTCGGCGATGCTGAGAATGATGTCGAGATGCTTTCGACAGCCGGTGTTCCTTATGCGATGAAAAACGCAAGTCCGCATTTGAAACAGATTGTTCATAACGTCACTTTGGAAGATAACAATCACGAGGGAATCTATCTGACATTGAAGGCGTTCTTCGAAGAAAAATAAATGGGTTGCAGCTGATTCGGCTGCAACCCGATTTTTTATAAGCCCATGATTTTCTTCAGCTCGTCAGCCTGCTTCGTTGCAAGCTTGTTTCCTTCCTCGTCAGTCATACCGACTGTCTCAATATAGAATTTGACTTTCGGTTCGGTTCCGGAAGGACGAATGGCCAAGAAACCATCGTTTTCAAAATCAAAGCGCAGGCAGTTTGTCTTATCGATATCAGGAAGATTCATCTCTTCTGTGGTATTGGTATCCATATGGATGATTTTTCTCTCCTGATAATCGGATAAGGTCTTGACTTTGATTCCGCCTAAAGTGGAGAACGGGTTCTTTCTGAGGTTGTTGACTTCAGCGTTCATTCTGGCTAAGCAATCAGCTCCGGAGAACATGACACAGACCTGAGTGTTGAAATAATGGCCTGTCTTTCTGTCGAGGTCCTTCAGTGCCATATCGAGTGTCTTGCCTTGTCTGAGGTAGTATTCACACATATCGGCAATGCCGACAATGCTCTGAAGAGAATCTTTGTCGCGGATAAAGTCGGCAAAGAGGTATCCGTAGGATTCTTCATAGCCGAAGAGATATTTTTCTCCGCTCTCTTCAATCTGATCGGCCATGTTGCCGATGTATTTGAAACCAGTGGCAGTAGTTCTGACTTTGACATTGAATAAGGAAGCGACTTTTGCACCCTGTCCGCCGGTGACAAAGGTGTTGCAGATGACACCGTTGTTGGGAAGAGCTCCTCTTCTCTGCATGGTGGAAAGAACAAAGTCGATAAGAAGAGCGCCTGTCTGATTGCCAGTGAAGCGCTGGATTTTGCCTTTGCTATTGAGGAAGGCGATGCCGCAGCGATCAGCGTCAGGATCGGTGCAGATGACAAGATTGAACTTGTTGCCTTCTTTGTTGAGCTTCTTCAAGTGTTCGAAGGCCAAAGCATAGGCATCATCTGTTTCAGGGTTCGGATTCTTGGTGTTGGTGAAATCAGGATCGAAATAATCCTGTCCAGGAACGGTCTCTACTGTGTATCCTGCACCTCTTAATGCCATCGGACCGACTTTGCAGTCGCATCCGCACTGCGGAGTGAAGACGATTTTTGTCAGTCTCTCACCTTTGAAATAGTCTTTGTATAAAGAAGTGGTCAGTTCTTTGTTGACGAAGTCGATGTCAAATTGATCGTCATCATCGAGGAAGGTTGTCTTTGCAAAGTCTTTCTCATCGACTTTCTGATAATCGACATGGAGTTCATCGGGAAGTTCAGAGATGGTCTTGATGATGCCATCGATGAAATCATAGACTGCCTGGCATCCTTTCTGGTCATAGATTTTGTATCCGTTGTATTCTCTGTTGTTGTGGCTGGCTGTGATCATGACACCGGCGATGCAGTGAAGCTTGCGGACGGTGTAGGAAAGTTCCGGAGTTGGATGCGGATCGCGGAAAGTGAAGACTGGGATTCCCATCTCATTGAAGATCTTAGCTGAAAGATCACGGAATTCTCTTGAGTAATGTCTGTTGTCAAAAGAGATGGCGATGCCTCTTTTTCTTACTTCATCTTTATAGGTGACCAAAAGGAAATCAGCTAAGCCGATAGCAGCTTTTCTGACTGTGATGAGGTTGAGTCTGGATGTTCCAGGACCGAGAAGAGCTCTCATGCCTGCGGTTCCGAAATGAATATAAGTGGAGAACATCTCTTTTTGTGTATCTTCATTGGCAAGACGAATCTGCTTTTTGTCTTCTTCAGAGACTAAATCGCTGTCTAACCATTCTTGCATTTTGATTTTGTAGTCCATAGGTTTTCTCCTTGATTAACACATACGATTATTATAAAGATTTCATCTTTATAGGACAACATCAAAGATAATGTAAATGAAAGATTGCCATACTTTTGTTTCAGTGTCACAAACAAAAAGCCAACAATCGTTTGATAAGAACAAACAATAGTTGGCTGAATTGTCAAAAGCGATTATTTGATATAGGTGGAATACCACTTTGTTTCAGAAAATGGCAAGTTTTTTTCTTCTTCAGAGGTCATCTTGATGCCATTGTAATAAAAGTTTCTTGTGGCACCGTCGCCATGGACAAAAACGATATTGTCTTTATCAAAAAAGGTGTTGATCGTTCCCATTGTTCCATTCCAATAGATGGAAGAAGTGTATTGGCTGTACTTTTTCAGTGTGGAAACGTAAGGGTGTTGCTGCACTTTGACACCGGATGATGTCATGTTTTCCTCTATGACAGCAGCGGAGATGAAGATGTTTTCAGGCTTGATGTATTCTAAGAACTCTTTGCTGCTTGAAGTTTCACTTCCATGATTGGAAGCCTTCATGGAGACATGATAATCGGTGAAATAATTCGGATATTTGCCAATCGGATTTCTTTCTCTTTTTGCCTCCAGATCTCCGGCAAAGAAGAATTTGTTCGCTCCGTAAGTCAGAACGCGGGCGACAGAAGAGTCATTGTGATTGTAGCCTGAATTCATAATGGTATCTGTGGGAAGATAAAGACCAGTGTCCAACACCTCAAGTGTGACTCTATCTCCTAAATCAAAGATAGGAGAGCGGACATTTTTGTTGAACATGTCATAGACAGGATAGTAGGTGGTGCCTTTGGTGATATATTTTTCTCTATTTGACTCGTAACCTTAATTCGTTGGCGTAGCATATTGATACCCTTAATCGATGAATGTACCAACCGAATCGATTTCTCTGAAAGTGTTTCTGTCGCTCAATCCACCTGTATGGTCGCCATGCGGGTGAGAGACAATCATCATGTCTAAGATTTTGTCTGTTACAGTCGCTTTGATCTCTTCTGAGGAAGGCGAATCGGTTGGCTTGTTTTCACCTTTTGTCGTAATTGACATGAACGCTATTATAAATGCAATCTCTGTTTTCTAAAAAGAGACAGATGTATGCTAACACAGGCAAGCACTAACAAACAACGAATGAACAAAAGAATGGCTTATTCTTCGCTGATTTTCCGCCTCTTTTTCTTGTTGAGGAATTCGTCTAGCTTTCTTTCGCTCTTATCGACTTCTTCGCAGATGTGAAGATATTCTTCCATCTTTTTGCTGTTTTTTCCATATTCGGAGTATGCTTTCAAAAGCGGGGATTTCGACAAATAGGCACCGATTGAATCGAGATCCTTTTCCTGTTTGCATAAGAAATAGGTCAGATCGAAGATGTCCTGATATTCTTTTCCTTCATAGATGATTGTTGTCTTTCTGCTGAGATAATATCCAAGAGAAAAATAGGCATAGGGAAGCTGAGTCTCCGATATCTTTTCCAATTGGAGGACCTTTTCATAAGTTTCTTTGTTTGTTTCTTGGAAATAAGTGTTCTCCATGTGCTTGCTTAAAAGACTGTATCTTAATAACTGGGAGAGGACGGGGTTAGGATTTGGTGAGAAAGCCAAAATCGTCTCTCCTAATTCTTTGAAATCCTTAAAACAGAATCCTTTGATTCTCAGCGACATGAAAGGATTCAGTATATAACTGGCTTTAAAGACAAAGACGTCATCGGGAAGTGAGAGGAGAGAGAGTTTGACGATTTTTTCATATTTTTCTTCATCTTCTTTTTTGATGAAGGAAAGAAGAGTGTCCCTTCTTAATTCCTTAGCAAAATAGTCGCTGGACAAATACATGTCAGACGCAAGATGGAAGATGTCCTGATAATCTTTTCCGTTGATGTTCATACTTTAAATCGATGTTCTGAATACCATGCCGATGACATAGATGATGATTGTGAATGCGGCCATCATATAAGCAAGGGTTCCAAAGAGGAAGAGAAGGAAATGGAAAAACTGATAGGTTTTCTTTTCTTGCAGTTCGTCAACAGAGATGACTTTCTCAATATCGACATAGCTAGAAGATAGCTTTGAAAAATCTGTAATATCGTTCTTTAAGAGAATGTGATTGTTGATGGCGCCGCAGATGTAGTCATATAGCTCATCTCTTCTGTCTTTGATATCCTCGTAGACTTTGCTGACGTTTTTCTTCAAAAATCTTCTGGCATAGTTATAAGGCTCGGAAATTCTTGCCTTATAGCTGTGGAAAAGCATAAATGCAATATCGAAGAAAAAGACTGAGAGCGGGAATAGAAACCAGATGTAAGTCATGACTTTGCCAGGATCAAGTACATAAAGACAAGCCTGGAATTCCTCAAAGGGGTAAAGCAGGATTGTAAATAAAGCAATGTGAAGAAGAACAAAGAAGATGCCTTCTACTGTCTTCTTGATGGTCTGCTTTTTGTTGTCTCCTGTTGAGAAAGCTCTGTTTTTGATGATGCTCATGGACTTTGTGACTAATCTGTTCATGTCGTTGAGGTAATAGTCAAGCTGATCGGAAATCTCTTCCTTCTTTGTCTCTAAGGGAACGCTTTGGTCCACGATCCATTCGTTGAGACTCTTTTCCTGGCCCTGAATATCGAAGATGAGGTCACCGATTGTCGTGACATCACCGCTGTATCGCGGATTGATGGCCAAGGGGTTGAGGTAATATTCCGGGAAGGAGTTTAAAGCGAGATAGTTCAATGTGTTTTCTAAAATGAAGACATCTTTCAGTGTTTTTGCATCTTTATCCAAAGAGGCAAAAGTCTCACAGATCTGCTGTGCCTTTTCTCCGAGATGCTTCTTTGCGCTCATGACATTGATGGAGACGACTTGATAGGTACCGGAAGAGAGAAGTTTGTTTCGATACGCAAAAGCGTAGCTGGTGCAGTCCCAGCCGCTCTCTTCCGCTAAGAAATAAAACTTGAGATAGTCTTCCATGCTATACCTCTATCTGATAAAGAAGGTTGAAAAAGAACGATAAGAAACCATCCGGGAAAGGAAGAATCTGACGGATCTGCGCTAGGAATACAAAGGCGACACCATAGGTGGAAAGCATGAAGAAGATGATGTAGATGATTCTAGTGACGGTCTTGATCGGTTTATGGATGTTAGGGTTGCTTCCGATAAAGACAAACTTCAGCGGAATATAGAAGAGTATATAACAGATAAAATAAAAGAAGAGATAAGTGAAAGAACAGGATAGATGAATGATTTCCTTGTTGTTGAGTTCACTATGGCCTTCATATAACCAGTGCCACATGGGAAGGAATGCCTCTCCGATCTTTTCGTTCAGAGAAAGAAAAGGCAGGGAGAGATCGATGAAGAACAATAGAAGGATGAGAATAGCAGAAGGAAAAGCGCATAAAAGATAAAACTGCAATCGGTTCTTGGATAGAAGCACGGCAGGAATGAGGAAAACAGGGATAAGAATCAAAAGCAGAATCGAAAGGCTCATGTTATTGAATCCTTGCAATCGAAGAAAGGATCTTCTGTTCCTTTTCGGGAAGAGAAGAGTTGAATTCTTTTCCGGAGAGGTAAGATAAGACACCGTCGATCTTATCGAACTTGAAATAAGAGGCGTGAAGGAACTGGTTCTTCAGGCCGTACAGTTTTTCGAAATTCTCGTTGACTTTGAAGTCGCCGTATTTGCTGTCTCCGACGATAGGATGACCGATGGCTGCAAAGTGGACGCGGAGCTGATGCGTTCTTCCTGTGAGAAGTTCGGCTTCGACCAAAGAGAATCCGCAGGTATAGGACTTGATGCGGTGGAAACGGGTAAGAGCAGGCTTTGCACCTTTCTGAATCGTTCCGACCTTGACCATCTTCTTATTGCTGTCCTTGATGAGCGGATAATTGATCTCTCCTCTTTCGGAGGTGGTTCCTCTGACTAAAAGGGTATATCGCTTTTCAATCTGTGTGCGCTCTCTGAAAAGAGTGAGAAGTTCCTGAAGTGCAGGAAGGTTCTTTCCGAATATGACAATACCAGAAGTGTTTCTATCCAGTCGATGAGCAGGTGAAGGGATGAATCCGGTCAAGGAATCAGGGCCCCACTCTCTTTTGTCTTTAAGATAGTTGAGGACCATGTTTTGCAAGGTGATTCTTTTCTCGCCTTCATCGCCGTGGACAAGAAGGCCTTTCGGTTTATCGATGACAAGGATGTTGTCATCCTCATAGAGAATCGGAAAATCTGCTTTGACAGGTCTCAAAAGAGCTTCCTTGTGGAACTGGTTGAGAAGATCTTCTTTCAGATAGATGTCAACAACATCTCCTTCCTTCAGGATATAGTCGATGTTTGCTTTCTTTCCGTTGACTTTGACATCTTTCTGTCTGAACATCTTGTATAAAAAAGAAACTGGAGCGTCTTTTAGCATCCTTTTTAGGAATTTGTCGATGCGTTGATTGCAATCTTTATTGGTTATTGTGTAAATCATACTAAAATTATACCATTTTCAGCGTTAGTTTTAAGATATGAGATGATTTTTCTTGACAAAGGCTGAAAATTTTATAGAATATATCTTGCCGTTAAAACGGAACTCCAAATGGAGCGATACTCAAGAGGCTGAAGAGGTGGGCTTGGAAAGCTCATAGACGGGTAAAACCGTGCAAGAGTTCAAATCTCTTTCGCTCCGCCATCTAAAAAATTACCTGGCAGAAATGTCAGGTTTTTTTGTGCCTGAATACAGTTTTCGGATATTGATTGGGTATGAGATGCAAAAAGAGAAATCTGAACTCTCCTATGGAAAAATCGATCACGTTTTCCATTGTTTTGTAGTTGGTTTTAAAATCATGCTATATGATTTTTGCTGCGATGAAATATAATATTGGAAAGCGATATGAAAATAGGAGAAACGAGATGAAAAAGAAAAGCACTTTAGAAGGAAAAGCAAAGACAAGAAACGGTGTGCTTCGTCTCTGCTTCTGTCTCTTCTGTATTCTACTAGAAGTCATCAGCATTGTCCTTGCTGTCTTATGGCTCAATGACTATGTGGAATATCTGAATATTGCAACACGTATCTTAGCGGGTATCATCGCTCTTATCCTTTATTCGAAAAACAAGCCATCGACGATGAAGATGCCATGGGTCATTCTGATGCTCATCTTCCCGATTATGGGCCTTGCCTTATATCTTCTTATCGGCTTTAACGGAAGTACCTATGTGATGAAAAAGAGATATAAGGATATCGATGAAAAACTTCTTCCGCTTCTTCCTGAAAACAAAGATGCTCTGAATGAGATTAAGGAAACACTTCCGAAAGCCGGAAGTATTTCCTCCTATCTTGCAAACAATGCAAAATATCCGGTTTATCAGAACACGGATATCACCTATTACGATGAAGCGGTAAGAGGTTTAGAAGCCCAGCTTCTTGATCTATCAAAAGCAGAGAAGTTCATCTTTATGGAATACCATGCAATCGAAGACAATAAGGCGTGGAAAAGAATTCAGGATGTGTTGGTTGAACGTGTTAAAAAAGGAGTAGAAGTTAGAGTCTTCTATGATGATATGGGTTCTATCGGTTTCATCAATACAGATTTTGTGAAAAAACTTCAGAAACTTGGAATAAAATGCAGAGTGTTCAATCCTTTTATGCCAGGCCTTAATGTATTCCTGAACAATCGAGACCACCGCAAAATCACCGTCATCGACGGAAAGGTAGGATTCACAGGCGGATATAATCTTGCAAACGAATATTTCAACTATACGCATCCTTACGGAGAATGGAAGGATACCGGTATCAGACTGGAAGGAGATGCAGTCCTCTCTTTGACTGTTACCTTCCTTGAGATGTGGAATGCGGTCAAAAAGAAAGAAGAAAATGATACGGATTTTTTGCAGTATCTGATCAAGTCTGATTATCATTCGATGCAGAAAGGATATATTCAGCCTTATGCGGATGGTCCGATGAACGGAGAGCAGGTCGGAGAAGAGGTTTATATCAGCATGGCAAACAAGGCTGAAAAATACTGCTATTTTATGACCCCTTATCTCATCATCACAGATGAGATGACTCATGCTTTGTCTCTTGCTGCAAAAAGAGGTGTCGATGTCAGAATCATCACACCAGGCATACCGGATAAGAAGATGATCTATCAGGTGACAAGATCTTTCTATCATGAATTAGTGAAGAATGGTGTCAGAATCTATGAGTGGACACCAGGGTTCTGCCATGCCAAGATGAGTGTTGCTGATGACTGCATGGCGACAATAGGAACGATCAATCTTGATTATCGAAGCCTTTATCATCATTTTGAAAACGGATGCTATCTGGTCGACAACCCAGCTGTCTTGTCTATCAGAGAAGATTTGGAGAAGACGATGGGCCAAAGCAGAGAAGTCAGTGAAAAATATAAGACGGGAAGAAGCGCATATCTAAGATTGGGACAGCTCTTTATGAGACTATTTGCAGGATTGCTTTAAGGAGGATGAATCGTTATGTGTACTGCAGCAACTTATAAAACCAAAGACTTTTATTTCGGAAGGACGCTTGATTATGAGTTTTCCTATGGGGAAGAAATTACAATCACTCCAAGAAATCATCCCTTTGTTTTCAGACATTCAAAAGAACTGAAAAGCCATTATGCGCTTATCGGAATGGCTTTTGTCGTCGATGGCTTTCCGCTTTACTATGATGCCATCAATGAAAAGGGATTAGGAATGGCAGGTCTGAATTTTGTCTCCAACGCGTATTATCAGGATTATGATGAAAAATCCGATAAAGTTCAAGTCGCCCAGTTTGAATTCATTCCTTATATCTTAAGTCAGTGCTCGTCTGTAAAAGAGGCTAAAGAACTGCTTAAAAAGATGAATCTTGTCAATACACCCTATAACAATAAGCTCCCTAGTGCACAGCTTCACTGGATTGTTGCGGATAAGGATGAATGCATCGTCATTGAATCGATGAAGGACGGAATGCATGTCTATGATAATCCTGTCGGTGTGATGACAAACAATCCTCCCTTTCCTCTTCAGATGTTCGCGTTGAACAATTATCCGTCCGTTTCAAGAAAACAGCCTGAGAATACCTTTGCTGATGTCCTGAAGCTAGACTCCTATTCTCGTGGAATGGGTGGATTAGGGATTCCTGGAGACTTATCCAGCCAATCCAGATTCGTGAAAGTCGCATTTACAAAACTGAATTCTGTTTCCAAAAGTGACGAGAAAGACAGCGTTTCTCAGTTTTTCCATATCCTAGGCTCTGTCGATCAACAGAAAGGATGCTGTCTTGTAAGAGATGATGAATATGAAATCACAATCTATACCTCCTGCTGCAATCTAACGAAAGGTATCTATTACTATACAACCTATAACAATCATCAAATCACAGCGGTCGATATGAATAAAGAGAACTTAGACGGAGAGTCTTTGATTCGTTTTCCTGTAATTCAGCAAGGCGAAGTCAGGTGGCAGAACTGATAATGTTCAAAATCAAAAGAAGAAAAATTCTCTAATTATCCAAGAAAACATCATAGGCTTCAAAAATCACATAAAAAATGTCTAAAATCAAGTGGCAAAGCGCTTACAAATGATTATAATCCTATTCAAGAGGTAAAAAATATGGATTTATTCAAAGGTAAAACAGTCCTTGTGACTGGTGCCGGTCGTGCGGTTTTAAGCGATGGAAGATGCGGTTCTATCGGTTATGGAATTGCAACTGCTTTTGCAAAAGAAGGTGCTAATCTTGTCATCACTGGAAGAAATCTTTCCAAGCTCGAAGGAGCCAAGAAAGAGTTGGAAGAGAAGTATCATGTCTCTGTCTTGATCCTTCAGGCCGATGTCAGCGAAAACAATGACAATGAAGCCATGGTGAAAAGCGTCATTGAGAAAACAATCGAGAAATTCGGAAGAATCGATGTTCTTATCAACAATGCTCAGGCCAGCGCCTCCGGTGTTCCGCTTGCCACACAGACAACAGAGCAGTTCAATCTTGCCATGTATTCTGGACTTTACGCCGCTTTCTATTATATGAAGGCCTGCTATCCTTACTTGAAGGAAACAAAAGGCAGCGTCATCAATTTCGCCAGCGGTGCCGGTCTTTTCGGCAATTATGGTCAGTGCTCCTATGCTGCAGCTAAGGAAGGTATCCGTGGTCTCTCTCGCGTTGCTGCCACTGAATGGGCAAAGGATGGCATCAATGTCAATGTCATCTGTCCGTTAGCCTGGACCAGCCAGTTGGAAAACTTTGAAAAAGCATATCCTGAAGCTTATAAGGCAAATGTACACGTTCCTCCGATGGGCCATTTCGGTGATTCCGAAACTGAGATTGGAAGAGTCTGTGTCATGATCTCCACCCCTGATTTCAAATATCTCACCGGTGAGACTTTGACGCTTGAAGGCGGTTTAGGACTTCGTCCATAAGCAAATAGCTTTATCGATTATCAGGAAGAGGTTATACTCTTCCTGATTTTAATTAGGAGCGTTTATGATTTATATTGGTAACCATGTATCCATATCGTTAGGATATGAAGGAATGTTAGAGAAGGAGAAGGAACTAGGCGGAAACACGTTTGCTTTCTTTACCCGCAATCCTCGATCTTTCAAGGACAGAAAAGTATCTATGGAAGATGTCAGACGTCTTGCTTTGCGCCTGAAAGAAGAGAACTTCGGACCTCTTGTTGCCCATATGCCTTATACGATCAATCTTTGCTCGGAGAAAGAGGACCTGAGAGAAGTGTCTTTGCGAATTCTGAAAGAAGATATTCTTCTGATGAATGAACTTCCTTCCAATTACCTTAACTTCCATCCGGGAAGCCGCCTTTCTCAGCCTTTGACAACAGCAATCGATGAGATTGCTTATGCTTTGAATGAAGCTCTCCCTTATGCGGATAAGACAACAGTATTGTTGGAGACGATGGCAGGTAAAGGAAGTGAAGTCGGATCAAAGTTTCAAGAGCTGAAAGCAATCATTGACAAAGTGAAAGACAATGAAAAGGTCGGTGTCTGTCTTGACACCTGCCATGTCTTTGACAGCGGATATGATATCAAAGATCATCTTGATGATGTTCTTGATGAATTTAATAGAATCATCGGGCTTGACAGACTGAAAGCGATTCATCTCAATGATACAAAAAATGTTTTGTCTTCCCACAAAGACAGACACGAAAGATTAGGATATGGAAATCTTAAAAAAGAGGCCATCTTGAGAATCATACAGCACCCTAAACTTCAAGGGCTTCCTTTTATTCTGGAAACACCGAATGAGGATGAAGGTTATAAAGAAGAAATCGCTTTTGTCAAAGCGAATATGATCTAGTTATCTTCTTCTTTCTTCTATCTTCAAAGAAGCTGGAAGTCTATTGATCAGAATCTTATCTAAAAGTGCGATGAGGTATCCTGTCAGTATGCTGATAGGTCCTAAGTACAGTAAGTATAAGAAGATGTAGAAAGAGGAGAAGAAAAGAGCATAGACAAGAAGCTGACCTAATGTGTGGAAGACGCTTGAATAGATTGATATGGTATAGATGGATGGCTTGAATGCTTTGTAAAGAAGGATGGAAACAAGCATCGATATGACACTTCCTGCAAGTGACATTAAGAATGTGATTCCAAAGCCTGAAGTCAATGTTGCAACGAGAAGGGTTTTCGATAACACGACAAAAACAAAAGAAAAACATCCGAAATAGTACAGGGCAAAGAGCGTGATCAGGTTGCTCAGTCCAAGACGGAAACCAGGTATCGGTATGATGCTTGGAATAAGAGAATCGATGTAATGAAGGGAGAAGGACATGGCGATGAGAAGAGCTAGCGTGACTAGCTTTTTTGTTGTGATCTTTTTCATGCGTCAAACTCCGGATATTGATCAGTGACAATCATGGCCTGGAAGTGATTGGGAAGACAGACTAATGGGGTATATGAGGTATAGATTCTTCCTAACTTGCTGCAGGTGTGATCGTTGCAGAAGACATCTTCTTTCTTGATCTGAATGGAATAGTCTGCATATAGTGTCAATGTGATTTCGCCATCGACAAAAGAAAAGCCTTCTTCTATTCCATAGAGGATTCCGTCCTCATTTCTGAAAGTGATTCTTTTTTCTCCTTTGTCGGGAAAAGAGATTTCAGTCTTTTTGTTTTGGTCTTCCTTTTCCCATAAAAGCTGATTGTTGTACTGTATGTTGACATACTTTTTGTTTCCTTTTGGGAGAAGGAGAAAAGTGGAAGTGATGATCGATATGACAACAATCAGCAAAAAAGAAAGGAGCGGAATATCCTTTTTAGGCTGAAAAGGCGGTAAGACATTCTCTTTCTTTTCGTTTTCCATGTTGAAATATTATACCTTTTCAGATGATTAAATTGATATAATTCTTGATAGTGTTTCTTTTGAGGTGAATCATGACAGATAAAAAAAGAATTGTTCCATTGATTGTCCTTCCGCTTCTTTCTCTTGTCTCATGCGGAAATCAGGAGATGATAGATACCATACAGGTACCTTCGATCTATGCGGGGTCCGGTGAAATCCGAGTCATCGGATCTGATTTTGTCTCTCCTTTTGATACCTCGATAACTGGAAGTCTCTATTATCATTCTTCTGATTATACAAAAGAACAGATCAAGGATATCGAAGATACGTTCAAGAATGATTTCACTTTGTATCATGCTCTTTCCGACCGTCATTATTCTTACTATCAAGGAAATGATGAGACTGCGTTTTTAAACAATATCAAGACTATCAACGACAGCTACGGAGAAGAGAAAGAGATTTTGCTTCACCCCTTCTTATATGATCTTTTAAAAACAAGCTATGATTTTATGATCAACAGCGATGGGAAGTTCAATATCTTTTTAGGTACTCTCAATGACATCTATGAAGAGAAATTAGGAGAGGTCAGAGAAGAGAAAAACAAGAAGACATTGGATGCTGTCCTTCAGTATTCTACTGATTTGGTCTTCTCTTCCTTCAATGATGAAGAAAAGAATAGAATTGATACCATTGTTAAGACAATTCCGACTACAAAACAAGAGATGGAAAATATTCTGACCTTTGATGACACGAAAAAATCTGTGATTTTCCACCGCTATGAAAAAGCGGATAAATTAAAGATTTCATTAGGTGGAAACGCTAAAGGATTTGCAACCGAATACATCGCAGATTCATTGAAAGAAAAATATCCGAATATTTCATTTCTGATCAATTCTGGCTTCTCTTCCATCAAAGCCATCGGAACAAGACCGGATAAAAAAGCGTGGAAGATCAGATATGATAATCCGTCCTATTATGAAAAAGCTTTAAGCAGGGAAAACCCGTATTATAGAAACGAAGTCAAGATTGAAATCGATGGAGACTTTGACCTCTCTACCTCCGGTTATTACAACCAGTACTTCTATGAATATGATGATTCCTCTTCTCAGTTTTTAAGAAGAATGCATATTCTGAACGGAAAGACCGGATATTCTTCTTCCTTCTTCGATCAGGTTTCTGTTCTTATCAATGATTCTGCTCTTGCTGATATGTATACGACTGCTTTGATGAATACAGACAGCATTGAAGAAGCGACATCCTTATTCTCAAAACTGAATTCGATCTATCAGATTGAGAATCCGTCCCTGATGCTCTGTTATAAGACAAAGAAAGATTCCTCTTCTCTTTTCTCTTATTCCTTAGCGGACTATGATACATTGTCCTCTTCTCATCTTCCTATTTCTGTTTTGAATGACAACAGCGAATACACAGGGGATTATTCTTCTTTACCGATGTCTGAAATCAAAGAGATCAAATCCAAATATCAGCCGGAATTCATGGAAACCTATTCAGTCAGTGAGAACCTGTTTGATAAGGCAAGTCTGATGAGTGAAAAAGAAATCGGTCAGAAAGGCAAGACAAAACTTGCAAAGATCGAAAAGCTCGCCTTCTGAATCGATAAATTTTCTATACTTTTCTATGTGTCCTGATGTGTACCCAATTATTTGGACCAACTTTATCTATATCCTATCAAAGAGTTG
>ERZ1106931.101-NODE-101-length-75343-cov-23.724285_pt1 | contig 75343 bp, 62 predicted proteins | sample MGYA00403664_ERZ1106931 | MGnify/ENA primary metagenome ERZ1106931 (study PRJEB35170, sample SAMEA104062435) | human gut metagenome | biome: human gut; feature: human-associated habitat; material: faeces | place: Denmark | collected 2012-06-29 ... | reverse complement strand
TTTAGCATAAATATTGTACCACTTTTAGCCACCAACTATTAACTAGGATATTCTTTTTTCAAAAAACAGGGTGGTCAAAAACGCCTTTAAATCTCCATATGGTGAGCAAGGGATAAACAGCAACAAAAATCCCGCTCAAAGAAGGAATGCAAATGAAACACAAATTGAAAATCAATGCTGCAAATGAATCTCCTAAAGAAGGCATCGTTGCCTGCAAAAAGAAAAAGGTAAGAAGAGGATTATTAAGAAAACTCTTCGGGACCGATGCAGATAAGGTAACAATTATCATTCCAAGAGATCCAGTAAATGACGTCACCATTTGTGAAGTCGATGAAAGAGGTGCTGCAGATGCCAAATAAAAACAAGCATAGCGTATTAGTTCCAAGTTCAAAAGAGAGGATTCACTGCAAATCCTTTATTGGAAATAGGGGCTTTTTTATTAAAAATAATAAGAAATGCAAAGAAATGCAAATAGCATATTGACAAAAACATATTGCATTTTATATAATTAATACAGAGGTGAGCATTATGACGATTGAAGAAGTGTGGGATAATATTCAAAATCATGAGGGCGAAATATTTAGCACAAAAACAGGAATTAAATTTTCTTATTTAATAAAAAATGAAAGAATATATATTGTTGGTTATGAAAAAACAAAGCATTTTAAAAAGGAAGATCTAGAAAAAATAATTAACAATCCAGAACTTAATGATGCTCAGTGGAATAAAAAGATTTATGCATCATATTATGCATGTGCAATATTAAGTGACGAAAGGATAGGTGCAAGATAATGGAATATGAGAAGATAATACTAAACCTAATCGAAAGAGTATCAATTTTAGAAGAAAAGGTAGCTGAACTTGAAGGAAATAAAAAGATTGAACCAAAACCAGAAAGAGGTACATATACTAGCTTGGTTATTGACTATATAGAGAAAACTATAGCAAAAGCAAAAGAAAATGGTAAGCATAGTATATGTTTAACTTCTGGTGGAATACAAAAGGATGTAGGATTAAAAAATAGGCTTCCTTTAGTTTGTAATGCAATGAGAAAATGTATGGATGAAAAATCAGTTGTTATTTATGAAACTCCATCAGGACAATCATCCACTTTTGCTGTTCAATGGAATTTTTAAAAAATAAAGAAATTGTTTGCATAGGGTGTTTGGTAAGCGTCAATCGGAGAATATGCATTCCAATGTTGTGAATCTTTGACAATTTATTGTGAAACGCAAAGCAAGCCTGATGGGTGGAAGCCTAATTGGAATTCTTTTAACCGTCCGGTCATTTGGGGATATAAATCAAAGCAGTAAGTTCACATTAAAAGCATCTTCCTTGCTCAATCTGTAACTTCATGTTATCGTAAACATGAGGTAAACAACATGAACAAACAATATTCTGATGATCACATTCAATATACAGATGAGCAAGGAAATCTTTTGGCTGAAATTGATTTTCCAAAAACAAGAGAGGGTGAAATAACGATCACCCATACTTTTGTCGATTCTTCCTTAAAAGGACAGGGTATCGGAAAGGAACTGATTCTTTCTGTCATTGATTATGCTAAGAAAAACAATCTGAAAATCAGAGCGACCTGCTCTTTTGCAATTCATTATTTCTCTAAGAATTCTAGCGAAATCTACATAGGCTAGTAGGACAGCTTACATATTTTGTCGAAATTATAATTTAGCACTTTTTTAGCTCAATTCAATTTCTAAAGACTATTTTTTCTAAAATTGTCGGTTTATATGTAACTTTTTCAAAAATGGTTTTTTTACGATGACTATTTCTGCGTTTCTAGTTTACAAAAGAGAAATACTTGGGTATAATTTGTAGACTCATGTTCCAGTATATATTTAAAAACGAAAACAAGTATGTAAACCGCATCAATCAGTTCTTCGGTTCTAACTATTACATCTTTCTTGTTGCGATATTCACGTTATTCAGCGAAGTGTTTGCACTTGAAATCCCGCTCTACTATTTCTATGTCTTATTCTGCTTAGGAATTCCGTTTTTGTTCTGTAAGGATATGAGAGCTCTTCTTCCTCCCCTATTCTTCGGCTATGTCTCTGTTTCCTTGAAGACAAACCACTATGAAGCAGGAAAGAACCTATTCAATGAAACGACTTGGCCTCATTTTATCTTCCTTATCTCCATGATCGCTGTCTTATTGACATCAAGACTGATTGTTGACAATATCGCAAGAAAAAACACACGATTCCCAAGGTTGTTTATCGGATATCTGCTCTTTATGCTGATATTCCCATTATCTGGTATTTTTTCGCCTTATTATGCCCCTAGAGAGGGCTTGTATGGTTTCTTGGTCGGTGCCTCCTATTTCATCCCCTTTGTCGCTGCCTATTACGCCGTTGACTTCAGGACAATGAGAAAAGATTACTTCGCATATCTGTTATTGGCCTTTGGTTTTTGTCTTAGCGCGCAGGTCCTTGTCATCTATTTCCAGCATATGAAAGATATCTTTTCCGGAAACTTCTACAATGGTCTGATCCGTACTGGATGGGGTATCAAGAACAATATCGGCGGTATGCTGGCTGTGGCTCTTCCTGGTCCGATCTATTTAGCAACAAAGAGAAAGAACTATCCTCTGTATATCTTCTTCAATCTGTTCTTCTATACTGTTGTGGCTATGACCGAAAGCAGAGGTTCTCTTCTTGCCGCTTCCATCGTCGAGCTTGTGATGTTTATCTATTTCATCATTTTAGAGAAGAAAAAGAGAATACCAGTTGTCATCTGTCTTTTGTTTTTTATCGGTACAGCAATCGCCTTCCTCTTTACCATCAATCATTTCTACCCCTCTGTCCTTAGCTATATTGTCTCAACATTGAAGCATCTTACTTTCGACGGATTATCTTCTGGACGAGTCGAATTATGGAAGATAGGAATAAAGAACTTCATCACTGAACCTTTCTTAGGAAGCGGCTATTTCAATGTTCCACATGATCTCAACTGCGGATATCTCTCCCCTTCCTTCTTTCCTTTCCGTATGCACAACACCTATATTCAGCTTCTTTCTTCTACCGGCATTGTCGGACTTCTTGTCTATGCATATCATCGTTTTGAATCCTGTCTTTTGCTATTCAGAAGAATCTCAGAAGAGAAGATCTTCCTGTTCTTCTTCTTTATGTGCTATTTGGGGTGTTCTGCAATCGACTGTCATTTCTTCAATTTAGGCCCTGCCCTTCTTTATGCTATCATGTCTGCATTAACGGAAGGAAACGACATCCAAATGGCCATTGAAGAAAGAAAGCGTTATCTCACTCAGGTTTCTGACTGCCTTAAATAGGTGAAAACTCAACAAAAATAATATACAATAGTTGCGGTTTCATTTATAATAATCAAGAAATGAGGTGAACAAAATGAGAATTGCAATTTCTGCCGAAAGCACGATCGACTTGCCTAAAGAACAACTCGAAAGATTTGATATTCACACCCTTCCCTTTACGCTCATCATGGGTGATGAAAGCGTATTGGATGGTGAAATACAGCCCGAAAAGCTTTTTGAATTCACTGAAAAGACCGGTCAGCTTCCTAAGACAAGCGCTGTCAATGAATTCCAGTACAGAGAGCATTTCAGAGCCTTGAAGGAGATGGGATATGATGCTATCATCCACTTTGCTTTATCCAGCGGCATCTCCTCTGCCTGCAGCAATGCCATGAGAGTCAAGGAAGAGTTCAAAGATGTCTATGTCGTCGATACCAAGTCTCTTTCTACCGGTATCGCTCTTCTTGCCATTCAGGCCAGAAAGCTTGCCGATAAAGGGCTCTCTCCGAAAGAAATCTATGAGATCTCCGAATCCAGAGTCAAGGACGTCCAGGCTTCCTTCTCGCTTGAGAGCGTCAACTATCTCTATAAGGGCGGAAGATGCTCCATGCTTTCCATGTTAGGAGCCAACCTTCTCCATATCAAGCCGGAGATCTATGTCCACACAGACACTGGTACGATGTCTGCTGGAAAGAAATTCAGAGGCCCGATGAAGAAAGTCGTCCTCAACTATGTCGATGATACCTTAGAACAGTTCAACAATCCTGATCTCTCTTTGGTCTTCATCACCTATTCGACAGCACCTGATGATGTCGTTAGTGCCGTCAAAGAAAGACTTGCCAAGAGAGGTTTCAAAGAGATCATTCCGACTCATGCAGGCGGTACGATCTCCTGCCACTGCGGTCCTCATTGCTTAGGTATCCTCTATATCAATGACGGAAAAACTGAATAATTCTCTTTTATAGGCTGAAATATATCTAAAACTCAAAACGGATTCTGAGACATCGTCTTCTAGAATCCGTTTTTCAGTTCATTTCTTTTTCGATAGCTGATAAGAAAGTTCAATAAGAGAAAAAATCTCATCGTCCTTTAAGGTATCATCCAGAATGATAGACACCCAGTATTTCTTGTTCATATGATAGCAAGGATAGATGCCTTTTCTTTTCAGACATTCTTCTGTCTCATTTCCAGTGTGAAGATTCATCACCTCGACTTCCTTGTTCTCGCTTTCAGGAACAATCTTCTTTCTGGATAGATTCATGATCAGCGCATACCATTTGCGGCTGATTTCGTTTCGATATACACCGAATCCTGGGGTATCATCCCACATGAATTCAGGAGTAGTACCATAATTCTTCTTCATCCAAACATCGATTCGATTGGATTGATCAAAGAGATAGACTTCCTTTATAAAGCACTTGTCTCTGATATCAAGCAGGGCAGCGTCACATTCTTCTTTCAGGCTTGCAATAAAGCCTAAAGAGGAATCATTGTCAATCTGATTGTATTCGTCCTCAAAGACCGTATCAAGAAGCTTGCCTGACAATTTATCCGCATGATACGTAAGAACGAGCTTAAACTGGCCGTTATGTATCAATTCAGAGTAGATATAGCTTTCCTCATCTTTCTTAAAACCATACAAGACAAGAGAAGGAATATCTCCTCTATATCTTTTGAACAAGTCGTCAACCAGTTTCATTTCCTGATTTCTCCTTTCATCTCAGGAGAGACAGGAAGAACCATGCCATAAGGCTCAGAAAGAGAGATGTGAAGCCTCTCATCGACAATGATCCATAAGACCTTTCTGACATAGGGCTTGGGTATGCTTCTTTCGCCATAGCCGTCTGTAAAATAGATCAGAACCGAGTTTCGATATTCTTTATGATCATTGAGATATTCGATCACAGGCGTGAAGGCTGTTCCTCCTCTTCCTTTTACAATGTCAGGAATATCGTTCTTGGTTTTGATCTTTCTGACTTCCTGTATCTTGCTGTCACACTGAATCAGCGTCATATCAAATCCTAAGCTCATCTTGAGCTTGAGAATCTGACTTAAGGCTTTGCTCACCTGTTCTTTATCCATACTGTAGGAAGTATCAATGGCGCAGACAAGACTTGCTTTTCTGTCCGATAAGGTGCCGGATAAATCACTTCTTAACGGTTGCCTTCGATTGAGTCTCATATGGGTATGTCTTTTTCCATACGGAACACCGCCTACGACATTTCGTAAGATCTTCTCCCAATAGATCTTCTTCTCTTTTTTGATTTTGACTTCGCTGGTATTCTTACCTTCCTTGTCTCCTTTTTCTTTTCCGGAGGTGGAGGACTTCAGTTTTTCCATAAACAGAAGCATGGCATTTTTCTGTTCGTTCTCCGCTATGTCCTTCAAAGAATCAAGAGAGAAGTAAGAGGCCGCCTTTTCATCCATGGCGAGGTCTCTCTTTTCCATTCTAAGAGCCTGATAGAAGGCACGGCTAGTTAAGTTACCTTCGCTTTTAGCTAAGTCAGGTACTTCTTTAAACGCTTTTTCAAAGTAGCCATCTTCATCATTCTCTAACAATTGCTTGTTCCATTCGCGGTTTTCTTCATATAATTGCTTTAAGATGCCGTCTTTTAGTCTCTCTACTTTTCGATACTGTTCTTTTCCTTGTAAGAGCGGAAGAGAACTATTGACATATTCCATCTGAAAAAGAAGAAGGAAAAGAAGATTTTCTAGAGATAAGTCGCATAAGATGAAAGGATGATAATAGAAGACAGAGCTTCCTGTCTCTGATATCTGAATGAGACTTCCTTCTTTTAAGGTATAGTTCGGTTTCTTTTCGAGTTTTGAAAAGTAATCCTGATAGGGATTATTCGTCAAGTAGAAATATGTCGATATCATATCAAAGAGTTCAGCATACTCTTTTTCCATTTTCAAAAGGACATCGCTATCGGATGTCTTTTGATATTCTTCTCTCTCTTTGATGATATCGGCAAGTATTTCTTTCGGTTTCATATCAGTCGAAGAATGAATCCTTTAAGGCTTTGCTCTCCTCTAAGATAGGAAGGATAAGATCAGTATAGATATCATGATAGATGCTCATGAAGGTCTGCCCCCTTCTTGTCGTTGAAGAGACAAAGTCATTGGCAAACTGAATCTTGGTCTTTCTGTCCAAGGTCTTCAGATAATATTTGATTTTGCTTTCGATCTTGACTAATAAGGCCCAGTTTCCAGAGATCGTCGAAGAAAAGTCGGAGAGGTAATTGAGTATGGCAAGACCTAATTTTGATTTCTGCTCTAAGGACATATCGATGATTTTGTCTAAAGTATTGTCAAGTTTCTCATCATCGTTGATGAAGTCAGCAAAAGTGACCGCAGAAGAAACCTGCTGATAGTATTCGAAAAATCTGTCTCCGATCTCTTTTCCTAACTTTGCTTCCGAGATGACCTTCAGATCGTTTCTGACAACTTTGAGAGCGTTCTCTTGGGCGGTGAAGAAAGGACGAGTGATCGATACGGATTTCAAAATCGTATCGACCATATCGTATCCACGTGGAGAAGGGGTGGATGTCACATCATCATCGAGTTCATCATCGTCTGCAAATAGGTCGTTCCGATGGCCTTTGATGAAGTCCTGAATGACAGGAGAGATATCATTGGCTTTGGCATAGTTAAGAAAATCGACAGAGTTGCTCTTCACGTCCAGTTTGATGAAACGGTCAAGCTGAGCAGGGTCCATCTCATTGGTCTGATAGGTTGAGGAGGAGTTTGCGGGGTTCATAGCACCGACAAAGAACACCCACCAAGGGAAGTTATAGCCGTTGACAGAGCGGGTGAGAAGAATGTTCATCAGTTCCTTATAGACCTGCGGATCGCTTCTGTTGATCTCATCGAAAAAGACGATGACAGGCTGAATCTTCTTCTCTAAAAGGAGTGAAATTTTCTCGCTTGGTTTGATATCGTTATCGCTATAGCGGTTGATATCGCCTTTTAAGGCATCTGATTCCTCTTTGCTATGATTGAGGAGATAGATTTCTTTCTCTTTCTTCTGAATGCGTTCTACGACATAGTAAGGAAGAAAGCGGAAAGAGATCTTTCCTTTTTCATCCATATACTGATAGGGAAGTCCAGTGATTTCGCCCTCTTTCAAAGAGCCGCCTTCTACAGTGAGAAGAACGCCGTTAATATCATCTGCTACCTGTTTGACAAGCATGGATTTGCCGATACCATGTCTGCCTGAAAGAAGAGGAGTCAAAGAGAGTCCTCTTTTCTCTACTGCAAGGTTTGCTAATATGACACGTTTGACGATTCGTTTTGCATCCGATATTTTGATCATAGGGCCTCCTGAAAATTTACGTATTGATTATTGTACTTCAAAAACAATCCAAATCAAAGAGAGAGGCTATGATAAACTCGTGTCTTCAGTCTTTTACTTCTCTTGTCTTACCGGTTCTTAAAGAGAGCAGAACCATTCTGACCTGATTATCGTTAACACCGAATATAAATTCGACATTTCTTCGATAGGTCATCAGCTGTTCATCGTATTCTTCTTTATCGATATGACTGGTCTTATAGTCAATGATAGTAAACGTATTATCCTTATTCCTGATAAGAAGGTCGATGCTTCCTGAGGTTGAATACTCTTCATCAAAGTAAGCAAACTCCTTATTGACCATATCCTCGTTTACACCATCAAAGAGAGGAAGAGAAAGAATCGAATCAATCATCTTTCTGTCATGAACATTCTTGATGAAGGAAGTATCTCTTGTCGTAAAGGAGACTAGTTCCATCAATCGATGCAGTCTGATACCGCGCTCTAAGGCTTCTGTGACTTCATTTTCCGTATCGACAGGCTTCATCGAGGCACGTTTATGTTCCTTCTTGACAAAGACGATTTCTTTGTCTTTATCCTTCATTCTCTCATCCTTTTTAGGATCATCGATGACGATCTCTTTCTTTATAACTGCAGTGCAGTCAAGAAGCGGTTTGATCTGATAAAGATCAGGATATTCGTCTTTCTTGTAATAGGAGACAAAGGTGGTATCAGAAGAAGAGGTTTTCAAGAAGAGATAGTAAGATAAAAGATAGATCTTCAATTTTGTATCAGTATAAGATGATTGACTGTACGGATAGAGCGATTTGTCTTCTTCTTTCAGTTTCTTACCGAAATCAAGAATCTTGTCCTTCAGTTCTTCTCTATCCAGATCAGCGTCCTCGTTTTCTACACTCTCTTCATTATCATCTTCATCGTCATCATCTGATTCTAAATCTAAATCTTTTTCATTCTTCATACTTTCTAAGTAGTCATCGAAAGTATGAATAGAAGGATCACAGAGATACATGCTGGTAAGCTCATCAAGCGTGAACTCTTTTGAGCTATATTCCTCTTTCAGGTGTTCGTATACTGTAAGAAGCATCGAGTCAACCTGCTCTTCAAGCTGTCTATCCAATTCACCTTTGATAAAATTAGAAACCTTATCATAGAAAGCAAAGTCGCTTTCTTTCTTAAAGTCAGTGACTGAAAACTTCGGATTGAAGTTCAGACAGGCGTTAAGCATGCTTTGATACTTCTTTTTTTCTTCTTTATTGCAGTATTTCTCAACAAAAGGAAGAACAGGGTCAGAGAATCTTCTTACATGAGGAACATAGTTCATCATGCCGTATAAGGTCTCTTTGTTCTTAGCGGATGCATCGCTTTTTGAGTTGTTTCCGACGATGACAAGCGCTCTTTTTGCACGTGTCAAAGCGACATAGACAAGACGTACATGTTCATCTCTTTCCGGATCATTGGTCTTCTTTTTAAAGAGGAAATAGGGAAGTGTATAAAGCGGATAATCAATCGGTCCATAACGGCCTTCATCGTCCCTTTCTTCCGAATAATCTCTTCCAAAGCCATAATCAGGAAGCAGTATGCCGTATTCTTTTGAAAAATCATAGTCTGGTTTTTTCATACCAGGAGTCGATGTCTTCTGGTTGAAGGAGACCGGCATATAGACAATCTCTCTTTCCAAACCTTTGGAAGCATGGATGGTCATCAAATCAACCGCATCTTCCTGCTTGATGAGGGTATCGGAATTCAGTTCAAGATCATACTTATCCATCGTCTTGAAACGAGCGACAAATTCATTCAGTCCTTCTTGCATGTTCTCACCGGAGACGACCATCTGATGGAGGGATTCGATCTTGGCGATGTTGTCTTCGACATTGCCGATGAGATAGAGCTTATCGATGATATGGAAGGTATTAAGAAGATCGAGGAAGATATGATCGAAGGAATCCTTCTGATGCTCGAAGATGAACTTGTCTAATGTCTTCATGATCTCGCTATCATCGATCTTCTTCAAAGAACGGACCATCTTTCCTTCCTTCTCTTCACAATAGGTAACATACTTATAGATCGTATCATCGTCATACTGATAGATATAGCTTCTTGCCACAGAGGCAAAGAGATGATAGACATCCGCTCTTGTATGATTGATCTTATAATCCAAAAGGGAGATCAAAGACTGCAAAAGGAGAATCGCATCGATTCCTTTTAAGTTGGTCTTGCTGATATTGTTTAATGGGATTCCATTTTCTTTGAAAAGCTGCTGATAGAGGCTATATCCACTTTTCGTTCTTACAAGGATGCAGAAATCAGAATAGCAGAGCGGACGCTTTGTTCCATCTCTATTCTCCATCGTCTCATTCTTCATCCTCTCTTTGATATCCTGAATAATGGCAAGGCATTCGTTTTTCTTCTTTTCGGATGTTGTCTCTTTCTTCAAAGTAGGATACATCAATCTGATAATACCATATCCTTCCTTGCGTTCCATATCCTTTTCGCCGCCTGTTCCGCAGACTAACTGCTGAAGGGGATCAAGATAGGTGATATTGCCGTGCTCATTTGTCATATAGCGGTCAAAGATATAGTTGATATCATCCAAAACTGCCTTTTTGGAACGATAGTTTCTGTTCATCGCAATGACATAGTGTTCTTTAGAAGGAACACTGTATTCTTCGATTCTCTTATTGAACAAAGCAACATTGGAGTTTCTGAATCCATAGATAGACTGCTTGGCATCGCCGACACAGAAAAGATGGGCTCTTGTCCCGTCTTTTCTCTCCTTCATCAGTCCGGCGATGAAGGCTTCCTGTAAGTCATTGGTATCCTGATATTCGTCGATCATAATGAAACGGAACTGATTTCTGATCTCATCGCCGACTTCTTTGTACTGTTCATCCTGAAGAAGTTTCAAAGCCAATGAGGAGATTGAGGCGAAGGAGAAGGTATTGCTCTTCTTCTCATATTCTTCGATCTTGTGACGAAGCTCTTCTTCCATCTCAATAAAAAGAAGGATATCATCGCTTTGATCGATAAAGCGCTGATAGTCTCTTTCCTTATCGAAGGTGAGAATCACATTCGGTCTAAGATAAGAGGCGAGGAACTTCTTAGCAGCTGTACCTTTGTAGTTATTGAAGAAATCAGGATACTTCTCTTTTAAAGAAGTGAGGAAAGAGAAGAGAGCATCATCATTCTTGCTTTCTAAAATCGGTACGAGCTCATCGTAGACCTGCTGAATTTGCTCATCATCAAATTGCAGGTTTAAACAGCTCTGCGTAAAATTGTCTTTAAAACCGAGCATCTTCCCTATTTGATGAATCAAAGACGGATCCTGTTCAAGACTATTGCCGCTGTATTCAAGGAATTCAGCGTATCTTAAAGCAAAAGAGATATCCTCTCTTAGAGATTCAGCGTATTCATGCCTTAAAGAATCATAGAAGTCGCGATTAAGATAATTATTCTGATAATTCTTGATGAAATCGTTTCTTTCTTTCTCAAGCATCTTATCGAAATTCTTATAAAGATCAAGTATAACGTTCTTGCTGTTTTTATCATCCTGAAGGTTGTATTTGACTAAGACTTTTTCCATTCTCTCTTTGTCGTTCTTGTAGTGTTCGTCAAAGATTTCATCCAAAAACTCAAGTTTCTTTGCTTCGAGAAGCGATGAATCCATATTGTTGATCTTATCAGAAAGAGAAAGCTTTCCTGCATATTTGGTCACCAGATACAAAGAGAAGGCATCAAAGGTCTGGATATGGGCAGATATCATCTCATCGGCATATGGAGAATTGTTCTTTTTGAACTGGGCGACGATTCTCTCTTTCATCTCATGAGCAGCGTTGTTGGTGAAGGTGAGAACCAAAAGCTCAGAAGGAAGGACATCATGGCGCTTGACCATCTCATAGATCTTGATAGACAGGGTAAAAGTCTTTCCAGAGCCAGCCCCTGCTGAAATGATGACATCCTCATGGCTTGTTGCATCGATTGCTCTCTGCTGATCTTTATTTGGTCCGCTCATTTTAATTTCCTCCTTTCAGATACTTCTTCATATGTGCTTTTACTGCTTTTCCAGTATGAACAGCATCTTTCTTTCTGTGATAGCAAATATCCTGATATTTGCAGTATGAACATGATAAATCATCACTTTCATCTTGCTTTAAGTCTTTCTGAAGCGGAGCGATAGGATAGAGATTTGCTTTTATCTTGTTGATGACATTTAAAGAAATATCGATGGATTCCTGAATGATGTCATCAAGAGGATGACAGTATTTGCTCTTTCCTCTTCCGCCAATCAAATCATATCCCCCTTCTTTTTTCTTTTCCATCTTCAAGGAGAAGAAGGAAGGCTTATTCAGCTCTGTTTCTTTTTTACCGGATTTCTTGACCGTATATTCAGTATTCAGTGATCTCTTATAGTCAGCATCAGTTGAGACAAGAGCGCCCTCTGTCATCAGATACTTCACTAAATAACTGTAGCTTAAGACACCATCTTTAGCAAACGATGATTTGATGGAGGATGGGTAGATATGCTGTATGCCAAAGCCCATGAATTTGGCTCCTTCAGGTAAAACTGAAGGATCATTCATCAGGGCATAGGAATAAAGAGGAAGCTGAATGGCTTTTCCTAAGAAGCAGAGTCTATCATCAAAGCGTTCTTTTCCGCTCTTGTAGTCGATGATCGTATAGTAGACAGTATCAGCGGTGGAAGTTGTCAGGATCTTGTCGATTCTGCCTTTGAAGGGATAGGAATTGCCTTCTTTATCCTGAAGGGAGAACTTCACTTCAATCTCATAGTCTTTACCCATGTCATAGTGATTCATCTCTGCGTTTTCGTTCTCTAAAGCAGAGAGGATGATATGCATCCAGTATGCGATCATACTATAGCGGACTTCTTCTTTCTCATCGAATTCAACGCCATCATTATTCAAGATGTCGATATAGATATCCTTGGCATCAAAAAGCACATTATTGGCTGAGAATCCTTTGTGGTAGATTTTCTCCATCAGCGTGTGTAAGAAGATTCCTACATGCAATCTGCTTTTGTCTTCGTCCAATAACGGAATGATGTTCTGCATCAGATACTTGAAGGGACAGTTGACATACTGTTCGATCTTAGAGATCGAGTATTCGTTATGTTTTATCGCCTCTTCTTGAATCGGCGTATAGGAATTGTCATAGGAGTTGAATTCATCGATTCTGTCTGTGATGAACTGCTTGTCGATCTGATTGGAAATATAGAGTTCTCTTGCTTTATCCGTAAAGGAGCCATCGAAGAATTCTTTCTTCGTCATATCGACTTTCTTAATGGCATCACTTAGATTGAGTTCAGCAATAAACTGAGAATCAAAAATGTGATCGTTGAGATGCATCAATACACGGGAAAGAAGAACAATGTTCTGATAGAAGAGATAATTTCTCTTCTTTCTTTGGTCAAGCAGTGTCTGTTCATAGGAAGTATTGACGGAGAGTTCTTTCAATTCTTCATCTGTAAAAACGCTCTTGTTCTGATATTCTTTATAGAAGGTGTCATAGGTAAAATCCATGACGTAGACAAGTCGTCTAGGATCAAAATCAAAACGGGAAGAGACAAAGACACCGGTATTCTCTTCTGTTCCTTTTGTCTTCAAGGATGAGACAATCTCAAGAAGGTTGGAATAAGCAAAATCAAAATCGAGAGAGGCGAGATGATATTCATCGATCACCTCAATAAGAGAAGATAAGTCTGGATTCTTTTTCTCTTCCTCTGTGAATTCAAAAGACCTGGTTTTAAAAATATCAGAGATCTTGTCTTTGACACTGGGAATAGAGATGTAGGAGATATCTCTATTGTAGATGACAGGGAGAGAAAAGATCTCAGACATCGTTCTGATATAGAACTCTTCCGAATCATCTTTGACAAGGATTTCAATCTTCTCTTTTTTCTCTTCGTCTTCTAATACCTCTTTTCTGATTCTTGAAAAAGCGTAGAAATATTGTTGGAAGCGATTGGAGAAATAGTAAAGAGGAACCTCTTCTTTCAATGCGTTCTCATCACGAAGAGGAAGGATATTCATATCTTTTAAACTGATATCAGTAACTGAAAGATGCTTTCTTTCAAACAGTCCGTGAATCTCTCTGTCTTCGTTCATCTCAAGAAGATAGATTTTCTTATTACGAAACTCTATTTCAGCAAGGTCATCCTCTTCTAAAAATCGCTCTTTCAGCTCGTTATAAAGAGAAGTCAGCATCTCGTTTTTCTCTCTATCTGCAACGCGGAGAATCTTCATGTATTTCTTCGCTGTCGAATAGTCCATCTTCTTTTCATAGACAAGATAAGGAAGCGGATCTTCTCCATAGGAAAAAGAGAGTTTATCAATCACTTCTTCTTTATCCATGAGCTTGAAGGATAAACCTTGAAACGCCTTCTTTTTCTTTAAGAGGAGATTAAAATAATCTCGATCTGTGACGATGATCGCATTCTGAAAGTCATTGATATCCATACTTACCTCCTGATCTTGCTCGGACTAGGAATATTATAAAGAGAAAAAGACCTATTGTCTAGTCTTGACAATAGGTCTTAAATGTAGTTTTGTCTTTTAGAAGGAGACCATGACACAGCCTGTTAAGCCGTAGTAGGAATTGACAAGGGAATTGTCTCTGATGATGATCTCTTTGAACTGATATTTTTCTTTGATCATATCCTTGACCATATTGGCCTTCTCAGGGTTCAGAGTATGGGAGATGATACAGACCTTATCCTTGGTATCAGCACAGAACTTTTCGATGTTGACAATCAGTCTCTTGACTGTTCCTTCTAATGTTCTGACCTTTTCCTGAATACGGATTTCACCGCCCTTTGCAATACCTAAGGGTTTAATCTTAAGAATCGAAGCGATAGAAGCGACAAGCTTGTTGACTCTGCCCTTTCTGATAAGCGTGTCATAACGGTCGACGATGAAGAGAATGTTGACTTCTTCACGATATTTTTCAATCGTATCACAAATCTCTTCGAATGATTTTCCTTCGTGAATGAGATCGATGGTTTTTCTGGCGATCAATTCGATGACACCGCAGTCAGACATGGAATCAAGGACAAAGACAGAAGACGGATCTTCAGCCATGGTCTTGGCAAGACAGGCGGAGTTATAAGATCCGCTGACGCGCTGAGAGAGGGTGATGATGATGTATTTGTCAGCTCCCTTCATGCAGTAAAGGAAGGCATGAGGGCTAGGGCAGGAAGTGGAAGATTCAAGTTTCTTGTCCTTTAAGACCATCGGAATGATCTCGGAAAGATCATTATGGCCATCATCGACATAATCGACATCGTTAAGGCGAAGGGTAAGAGGAACAACATCAAGATCGACATCATCCGCTAACTTATCGCCCTGAACTAAATTGCTCATGGAATCAAGAATGATTTTGTATTTCATATTCGGTATACCTCCTAAAATAGAAATCGAATGAAAGCTTTTTCAGTCATTCAGAAATAATTGACTGAATCTAGTCAAATACATGTATACCAGGATACAAATAAAGTTTTTTCTTTGTTTTTCCTTGATAAATATAATGATTTGGATAGCTGATAGACTTTCTAGACAAAGCTAGAATATCATCTCCTTGATTGTATACCAAAAAAAAGATAAATCAAGGAAAAGGAAGAAGAAAGGCACCGCAATTGCGGTGCCTTTTAAAAAGGAAAGAAATGAATTATCAATTATTTGTTTGCGGTGAAGGTGAGGTGAGAATCGCTTAAATCTGTGATGTAGATATAGTTGTTGCTCTTCTCGAAGTTAGGGACCAATTCGATAAGGAGATTGCTGTCCTTATTGAGATACTGGACATACATGCTTTTTGCATTGGCAGCTTTTGCACGAGAAGTTGCAATCTGGTCTTTATCAGCAAGAAGGGTAAAGCCTTTCTTTGCCAATTCAGCGGCATACTTGGTGTAGTAATCGGCTTTTAATTCTGCTTTTCCATCGATGGTCATGTAGAGAGTAAATCTCTTTGCCTTTCCTTCAACACCGTCTTTGGTATAGGCAAAGTCAGAATAGTTCTGAGTAGAGAGGTAAGCACCATTTGTTTCATAGTAGGAATACCAGACAAACGGAAGCTTTTCAATCAAGGCCTCAGCTTCTGCCGTTGTTCTTACAGCATCTTCTTCTTTTCCGCCATAGAACTTATCCCCGGCAAAGCGGAAGTATTTGACCATATCGGCATAATAATCACTATAGGCTGTAAGACCGACTGCCCACTTGAAGTAATCCTTCCAGTTCGTCGGCGTGACAAAGGCGGTAAGGCTGTTGACACTGTCGCTGAAATCTGCATCGACAGTGACATCACTTCCGTACTTGAATGTCCACTGAGAATAGCTATCCCCAAAATAAGAGGAAGCAATTGTGTATGTGACCTTTTCGATAGCATCTCCTGCATCATTGAGGAAGAACTTCAAGGAATCACCAGCATTATAGAGAGAATCAAACGGGAGGAAACTATCAAGATATTCATAATTTACTTTCTTAGAGACCGTGTAGCTTCCATCATCATTCTTGACAAAGACATTACTGTCAACATTGAATCCCAAGAGACTCTTGAAGCTGACATCTTTCACATTCTCACCTGTAGCACGAACTTCAGTTCCGTTTCTGACTTTCTTGAACGGAATGAATCCATTCTCGCCATCAGCCTTCTTGCCCTTTAAGTCCGTGATCTTTCCGCCAGAAAGTGTAAAGTCAAGATAAGAATCAAGCTTGTCTTCTCCTTCGACAGAAAGGACATATTCTCTGGTATTGGAGTATTCAGCCGTTTCACTGCTCTTGGAACCATAAGTCATGGAAACGTTATGTGAGCCATCAAGCTTAGCTAAAGCAGCATCAAACTTAGTCTTGGTATCAATATCAGCAGTAAGAGGTTCAGCAACCTTGACTTCTTCACCCACAGACATGGCGATATCGATCTCATAGTGGAACTGGTTCTTCATTTGGCCCATACTGCCGCCATCGCTTAAGACGACTTTGATGTTGTCGATGACACCATCTGCATTCTTGAAGAAACGGAGAGAAGAGACTTCTCCGTATAAATCGTAACTGGTCATGAAGGTAGAGAACATATCGACAATAGTACCGGCGTTCATGCCATCGATATAGGTATAGCAATTAGTGTTGTTAGGATCCTGAATCAAAGCCGGATCAGAGAGGAGGAAGGAATAAGAAGACTTTGCATCAGCCCATTTAAGATCCTTCTTGGTAGAAGAGGAAGTCAGCTTCCTGGACTTGATAGTATTATCGGCTGCGAGATACTTCATTGTGGCAATGCCGTCCTCGTTGAAGTACTGGGTCTGTGAGGTGAGTGTGCCGTTTGCATCATAGGAATCATATTCCTCGGCGTTTTCATTGATGATGATCTTGGATTTGCCCTCGACAGTTGTCGCTTCGACACCCGTCTTATCGACAAGCTTCAAAGTAGCATCGAATGTAAGAGGACGGTTCTGCATCAATTTGAATTCCTTAGGAACATATTTCTCGCCAAGGCCGTTTGCAAATCTGGCTTCAACCGCAGACTCTTTGGCAGTACCAGCTTCAGAAAAGGTGAATGTTGCGATTGTTTCAATGATTCTGTTTCCGTTTTCATCTTTCGCATATCCGCCTTTGTCATCAGCCTTGTAGTGAAGGAGGTTCATCTTCAAAGACCCATCGCTGAAGAGATGGAACTCATAATTGATAAGCTGAGAATAACCAGTGATAGAGCATAACAAGGACATAAGAGAATATCCGCCGCTGGATTTGAGGTTGACAGCCAAGGCACCGTTTGTATAAGTCTCTTCGTCGGTGAAATTGGATGCTGCAAGAAGAGATGCGTATCTAGAATTAGCGAAAGACTTCATTGTCGCAAATGATGAGAAGTCATTCAAATAGGATTTATAAAATCCAGCATCATACATGTAAGGCATACCCTGAACGATGGTACCGTCATCATCGACAGAGAAATTATAGAGAATCTTTTCGAATCTTGTCGTATCGACATCAAAAGAAGGAAGAAGGACGCATCCTTTCTTCAAGTCGTCATAATAGATATAGTCCTTGGCAATGACATCTCTGTATTCTTTGCCATCGATTTCATAAGACATCGAATAAGAATCAGCTTCTGCGAATGTCTTGATTCTTGCGATCAATTCTTCGGCTGTAGAATCCATAAGCTCCGTCGGTTCTTCAACTTCCGGCTCTGTAGAAATAGAAGTAGATTCTGTTACACCTTCTGTATTTGGTGTGCTTTCGGTGACAGGTTCAGTTTCTGTAGAAGGATGACTGGTTTCCGTCATAGGAGGGACTTTTGTCGTCTCCTTTGCACTTTCCTTATTGTCTGTACAACCGGCAAGTGCGACTAACAATGATAATCCGACTAAACCGACAATTTTGTTTTTCATAATAATATCCCCTTTCATGCTTTCTTTGCGAAAGTAACGCCTTCTTTCAATGTGGAGGCAACTGTAACAACAATGTTATTCAACACATATTGACCGGTCTTGTCATCTTTCTTGAAACCGGCTTTGACTAAGGCTTCCTTATACTTTTCAAGATAGTCGTCTCTATTCTCGACACGGGAATAGAAGGCTGTCGTCTCGCCTTTGTTTCTGAACTTGAAGTTTCCGTGAAGTTTAGCATCATAGACATAAGGAATCTTCTTGCTGTCTTCTCCAAAGAGGGAGGTAAGTCTTGTGACAAAGCTATCGCTTTCATCATTCCAGGAAGAAGGTTCGACAAATTCCTTGATTGTTGTCAGATCTTCATCAACCTTATAGGTATCGCCGTACTTGAATGCAAGATGCATTGTAGAGGCATTTGATCCCTTAGGAGTGAATCGATAGGTCATCTCCTTCAGAGAGAGATTGTCATCACTTCCTTCTAAGACAAACTGGGCTGTTGAGACATCTGCCATATTCTTGGCTCCATTACCGGTATCAACAAGTCCGGCTTCGCCTAAAGACATGACCTTCTGTCTGAAAACATGGTAGTACTTGTTGCTTGTAGACTGTACCAGCGTTTCAGGGCTGATATTGAACATCGCCTTCTTCTTGAAGGCATCTTTGGAAGTGTCATCCTTTTCAGTTCTGACAAACGATGTCGTGTTATCGGCATTTGTCACTTTTTTGAAGGCGATGACACCCTGTTCTGTCTTCTTGTATCCATATTCTTCTTCAAGTTTGCCGGATACATATTTCTTGATATAAGTGACCTGTTTGTCTTTGTCAAAGGTGACATCGAGATAGTTGACTAAGGAAGAAGCATACTGGGAGAGAGAATCATCATAGATTGTGACATGATAGGAAGAAGTTCCGTCAAATTTCTTGAAGGCATTCTTGACTCCAGTCGAAGCCACATTCTCATAAGGCTTCATTTCCGGAAGCGTCTTATCTCCTGTCAGATTCAAAGAGAGATGGAAGTAGGTGTGGCCAGTTGTGGGCATGAAGTAATCTCCATAATAGACATCGGCATGAGAGATGACACCATTATTGAGCGTAAATGTAACGCCGCCAATCGACATGAAGCTTCGATATGAATTATTCTGACCATAGAGAGCATCGACAACTTCGGCGAGATTGGCACCGAAATAAGTGAATGTGTTCTCTCCTGTCTTTCTTAGCGCATTGACATCAAGAACATTCTTCAAAGAAGGAAGAACTTCTTTTTCAGAAGAGACCTTTGCAGTATAGACAGCATTGGTTGCATCAACACCCATCTTATAGGTTCCATCATCCTTCAAAGCAGTGTAATCCCAATTGACATCCATGTTTCCTATCGTCACACTGGAACGATAGACACCCTTTTCCGTATAGACATTATGGACAGTTCCCTGTTTTGAGACAGATGGATTAAGCTCAGAAGAAACATATTCGACATCACCATTGATTGTCAGGTCATTTCCTGTCAAAAGCTTTGCTTCATCTGTTGTAGGTTTCGTATCAGGAAGCTTGAACCCATCTGCAAAGAAGGAATCAATCCAAGGATCAGTTGCTGTTCCGACATCATAGAATTTACTAGAGATGATATCAGCATATCTGATCTGATCGATTTTCCCCTGTGCCTTTACCAAGAGATTGTCTTTGTCATCGAATTCAAAGGCAAGGCGAGCGACACTTCCATAATTGAAATAGTTGCCGATGTGAAGCGTATAGGAGAAGAACATCATGCAGTAGTAGCTTTCAACATAGAAGGTGTTGCCTTCTTTGATGATGCCTTCTTTCAGGAAGGAGAACTTATCCTTATAGGTATCAAGATAGGTAAGATAGTTAAAAGGCTTCGTCGAATTTGAAGTCTTATTGCCACCATTGACAAGGTCATAATAGAAGGCAACAGTCTGCAGAGAATAAGAATCACTGGACTCATCATACGTGAAGTTGTAACAGAGCTTATCCTTGGAGACTGTTTCATTGTAACTATCAAGTGCGACTGTTCCATAGTCCTGGAAACCGATATAGCAATAATTCTCATTGTAGGTATCGGTATAGGAATTCTCATCCGTGCCATAATCGACTTTGAAGTTTCCTTTTTCCAGTTCAAGGATACGGTTGTACAAGTCATCGACTGTGTAGTCTTTCTTGACGACTGAGGTATCCGTTCCTTTTTCTGTTGTCTGATTTCCTTCTGTCGGCTTACTAGTCTCTAATACACCGGTTTCTGTACCAGGTTTCTTGTCACAGGCGCCTAACAGAGCGACAAGCGACAACAACGAAATACAGATGCGTTTACTTTTCAACATCAATAATCCTCCTTTTCAAAAAACCTCTCCAATTGTAAGTTTCCTTAATAGAAAGAAGAATTTCAAAGCCATTTTAACCCATTGAAGCGAAAACTGAAAAATATCATATCATCAGTGCATTTTTATATGTTTTATCGAAAAATCGCCTCATAAACACTCAAAGTGAAGAAAACATGTAAAAGTCGGTAACCGCTTACATAGAAGACAAGAGTTTTTATCATTCCTTAAAGAAACCTAAAAGACTTAACAAAAACTTTATGCTGGTTTAAGGTTCATTTAAGTAAAGGTTTCATAGCCGATTAACTATACCTATTTTACAGAAGTCTAGGATTTTAGCTCCTAGGCTTTTTCTTTTGGAGCAAAAGTGTGGATTCCGAAGAAAAAACATGGCGACTTATCATTGAAAAAGCACGTCAAGTATAGTATAATATTACTTGGTCAATTAGCTATACATCGGGAGGATACAGGCATGGTTCCGGAATCAATAAGGAAGATAAAGAGACCTCTGAACACCATCGTCCAGGCGACAAAGAACCCAAACGTCTACATGGTGATAAAGAGAATCGGATGCAAATATGTGGATGGGAGACGGATACCGGTAAACGGTCCGGTTGTCGGGCACATCATCGACGGGAAGTATGTCGAAAAGCAGGCATCGGAAAAGAAGAGGATATCCACACGTGAAATACATCTGCTGAGATACGGCGCTGTGGCATTCGCCCATTCCGTCGGAGGGGATCTCTACGCTTCTCTGAAGCAGGCGTTCAATCCAAAGGATGCGGAGAACATATACGGCCTTGCCCTTCTCCGAGCCGCCTTTGGAGACATTAAAGACTATCAGATACAGGACAGATACGAGAAAAGCTGGGCGTGCCGTATTCTTCCTGGATGTGCCGTAAGCAGGAATTCGGTCACGAAGCTTCTTTCCGATCTCGGAAAAAGCTACGACCTCCTGATCTCCTTCATGAGGCAGAGAATCAAGGAGGCCGTGGGTGAGGAGACAAGGATACTGATCGACGGCATGCTGAAGAACGACAATTCCAAGGTGGATTCCTTCTCCGGATTCTCCTACAAGGGAAGAATAAAAGGCACAAAGGACATGTCCATCCTTGCCGCAGTCGACGCAGAGAAGAAGGAACCGCTTGCCATAAAAGTCTATCCAGGAAACCTTCCTGATGCCGCCAATATTTCGGATTTCATCGAAGAATTCTCCATCGACGGCGGCCTGGAGATATCCGACAAGGGCATACCTCTGGAAAAGGCGAAGGAGCAGTTTGCCGACGGCAGGGTCGGATTCCTGCATCCTTTAAGACGCAACTCGAAGAAACAGGAGAAGCTCGGCCTCTTCGGAGCACTTTCTCCTCTGAAGACGGAGGAAGGAACGCTCCTTGCATCCAAGGCAGAGGACGAAAAGGACGGATACTACTATTATCTGTTCCGGGATGTCCAAAGAGCCCGCAAGGAGGAGAACGACTACATTTCGCACGAAAGCAGGAAGGGCACTTTCGACAGTGCAGGATATGAGGAGAAATCGAAGACATTCGGTACGATATGCTTCGTATCGAACATGGATCTCGACACAGCGGACGTATATGAATACTACAGGACAAGATGGGAGATCGAACTGATCTTCCGTGCATACAAGGGCATACTTGAGATGAATACGACCAGGGAACATGACAACTACACCACAATTGGAAGCGAATTCGTCAACTACCTTTCCACGATTATTGCATGCAGGATGAAGAACAGAATCCAGGAAGAAGGCCTTTTCAGTACCTTCACGTTCCGGGATGTGATGGACAGACTGGATGACTGCATCAAGACAAGCGAAGATGAGAAAGGAAATGACTGGAAGCTCTGTTCTCTGAGTGAGAAGGATCGTGAACTGCTCGATAAACTCGGCCTATAGAGTAAACCGAATTGTGAAACCTTTATTTAAGGTATGATTCTTCTCCCAATGAAAATGCGGTAGTTTCCTACCGCATGAATCATTTGATTTCTTTTCCGACAGAGAAGGCAGAAGCTACCTTTTTTCCAACTGACCGATATGAGTGATCGGAAGAAGAATAAGTGACAAAACCGCACTTGTCGATATCTAAGTTTCCGTTCTCATCAAGGAAAGCATCATCAACTGAGATGTTCTCAATCTTGCCATAAACTGCAAAGTCTCCGTTTGTTTCATCGATTCTTTCTAAACGACAGAGAAGAGAGACCGGATATTCATCGATGACAGGTGCATGAACAACAACGGCATCATGAACATGAAGATGCGTCTTTTCAAACTTGTCCTTGGTATCGTTTCCACTGACAAGTCCGAAATAATCCGCTTCTTTGATGTGCTTTTCTGTCGCAAAGGCGACAGTGAAGGCTTTCTCTCTTAGGATATTCTCGCTTGTCTTATGATCACGAGTCAGTTCGATCAGGATCATATTGCTGTCTTCTAAGGTTCCCCAGGCTGCATTCATGACATTGACAGTCTTATCTTCGTTATAGGTTGCAATGAGAAGAACAGGCATCGGAAACATCAGATTCTTTTTTCTGGATAATGTATGCATATTTCACCTCAGTATGATCAGTCGGCAAGGGTTCCGAAAGGATCCCAGGGTGAAAGAAGAACAGGTTTCTTCTTCAAGGCTTCTTTCTCTTTTTCATTGAGGTATTTCATCTTGACAGCTGCCTGATAGGCAAACAAAGTGAAGAACTTCTCGCTCATAAGGTAATAACCATTTTTTCCGCTATCCTTGCCCCAGGAGTTTTCAATCTTCCATCTGACAGGCTTGCCATCGATAAGATCGACACCGGTGATGACCATGGCATGGTTCATCGCGGAATGATGGAAATCAAGCATATCCGCTTTGTCAAAGGCAAAATCAAGGCCAAACGGAGTGACAAAGTCATAGGAGTCAACGTCCCATGTACCAACAGATCTGTCGCCATAATAGGAGACATCGCTTCCAAACCAGACAATCTCGCCGTTCTTCAGCTGCTCGATGATGAGTTCTTCAAGTCTTTCCATCGGAAGATTGAGATGGGTGATCGGTTTTCCTTCTAAGACATTGCCGACCAGTTCGACATTGTAGGTCTGATAGTATTCCTTGTCTTTTGTCGGAGCATTGATGAGAGAAACATATTCATCGATTTCATCGCCGATATACTTTTCAAAGAAGGATTTCGGCGTCAATCCCTTTTCGATATGGTATTCACCTTTGCAATCGGTGTATTCAAAATCGAATTCAGTCGGCGGGACACCAAAAGAAGAGGTGAAGAGAGAGTAGAGCTTCTTCACGTATTCGCTCTTCAGCTCATGAAGCGCATCGATTCCCTGATCTTTTATCTGATAGACTTTAGAAGCAAATTCTCTTAATGCAGCATTGGCCAAAGAGGAGGAAAGGCTGGTGTTGGAGCTCTGTCTTGTCTCCGGGAAGGCTGGTTTAGGGACGATGCCGTATTTCTTGACAAGATCGACAAACATATCCCACTGACCGCCGTCTCCGACACCAGAGGAGAGAAGAAAGTGCATTCTTCTGGAGTTCTTCTCTTCGCCCTTTAAGGCAAGAGAGATGACATTCTCCATATAGTAGTTGTATTTTTCAAGCTTGTCGAAGTAGGAGATGTAGTTCTGGGAAATTTCAAAGCCATCCTTGATATTGAGTTTCTTGGCGATGATTTCTCTTAAGATGGTGGAAGCTGAGAAAATCCAACATCTTCCAGATTTCATCTGATTGCAGACAGACATCGTCGGAATATCGATAGAAAAGACAAACTGATTGTCTTTATTGTCGCCGTTGAATGTCGCATCGCTGATTGCGGTGTTGGCTAAGACATGGCGCATGACCGTGTTTGTTTTATCAGATAAATATTCTTCTCTTACTTCATTGAGTTCATCAAGTCTGATTGTTTCTTTCATTTTTTTGTCTCGCTTTCTATAGATTCAGTATACGCTAATCGTCTTCACATCACTAGAACACAGAAGATAGGTCATCGACTAACAGAGTCGGCTTTTCGGCACCAGTCGCTTTTAAGACCTCTTCTTTCTTCACTTCACCGGATAAGACACAGATTGTTGTAACACCTGCATGGTTGCCGCTTGCGATATCGGTGTAGAGCCTGTCACCGATAACGACAGTATCCTCTTTTCTGTATCCGGTCATCTTAACTGCCAGGTCAATCATACGACTAGAGGGCTTTCCGATAAACTCCGGCATTCTTCCTGTCGCTTTCTCATAAGAGAAGCACATCGAGCCGCAGTCAGGAATATAGCCCCATTCTGTCGGGCATACCCAATCAGGATTAGTAGCAAAATAAGGAATGTCAGGATGGAAGGTGAGCATCTTGCAGGTTTTGATCATCTTCTCCATATTCAGTTCGCTGTCAAAACCTACTAATACTGCTTTTGCGTTGTCATCATATTCTTCTGTGACATTCAGGCCGAATTCCTTCAGCTCCTTGACAAAGGAAACTGTCCCTTGTACATAGAGCAAAGAATTTCCGAATTTTTCTTTCATCAGCCTTTCACTGGCCTGAGAGGATGTGAAGAAGTCTTTCTCGGTGACATCTTCAATGCCGAGCGAATGAAGTTTATCAACATAACTTGTGACGGATTTTGAGGAGTTGTTGGTGATGAATAGATATCTTCCTCCTTTTTCCTTGATTCTATTCAAGAAGGGCAAGGTACAGGGGAAAAGCTGATTTCCTAAATAAATCGTACCATCCATGTCGAGAAGATAAAGTTTCTTCTCTTTCAATATAGATAAATCGTTGTTCATTAAATCTTTCATAGATTATTATCTTACCATGAAAGAACAACAAATGTATATTTTCCGTCTCTTTCTGAAAAGGATTGGTAAGACATTTTTCAGTTTTCGTTTCACAATCATGAATAAGTGTTCAAAAACGAATGAAAGCCCTAGCAATTAAGCCGTTTGTGCGTTAAGATAGTCGCAGTGAGGAAATTAAAATGGAAAACACCCCTAACAACGTCGAGAAACCACTGAAACTCAATTACAAACGAGTTTTTCTCATTGGTTTCGCCTTTTTCGGCATCCTGTTATTGTGGCAGGTCTACGATAGCTGGTGCCCGACATTCTTAAGCGAAGCATTCAAGAAAGCGCTTCATACCGGCAACGAAAAAGAAGTTCAATATCTTGTCGGCATTATGATGGCACTCGATAACCTTGCCGCCTTGATCCTTCTTCCAATCTTCGGACATCTATCTGACAAGACACATACCAAGATCGGTAAGCGTATGCCTTACATCTTAGTCGGCACATTCGTCTGCGCTGTCGCCTTCCCCTTCGTTCCTGTCTTCTTCCACTACAACAATCTTGTTGGCATGTTGGTCATGATGTTTGTTGTCGTCATCTTCGCCATGATGTATCGTAATCCCGCAGTCGCTTTGATGCCTGATATCACACCGAAGCCTCTTCGTTCCAAAGCAAATGGCATCATCAACATCATGGGCTATATCGGTGGTTTTTTTGCCACAATTGTCGGTATGATCTTCGTTCTTTCTGAATATTTAGGAACAAACGGAAAAGAGACTCCTTGGACCGGAAACATCTGGGCAATTGAAGGCCCCTTCCTTATCGCCAGTATATTGATGGTCATCTCTGCCCTTGTCTTATACTTCACAATCAACGAAAACAAGATCGAAGAAGAGATGAAAGATGAGATGAGACGCGGTGAAGAAATGGCCGAAACTGCAACAAAGGTTGAAGAAGAAGGCCCGATGAGCAAGGCTAACAAGACCATGCTTATCCTCATCTTAGCCGCTGAATTCTTCTGGTTTATGGCTGATAATGGTATCGGTACCTTCATGGGCAACTATACCATTTACTATTTAGGCGCATCTACAAGATCCAACTCCCTCAATGTTATCATGGGCGGTGTCGGTTCTATCTTAGGTTTTGCTTTAGGCGGAATGATTGCTTCCAAAATCGGAAGAAAATGGACTTTGGTCTCTGGTCTTTCTATTTCGTTATTATCCTATGTCATCTGGACAACTTTGACATTTACCATCTTAAAAGGCGCTGCAGGAGCCGGAAAGTTCCCTTGGGAAATCTACGCTATCTGGTTAGTCAAAGGATTCGGTATGTCTTTGGTCCACGTCAACTCCTTCCCGATGGTCGTTGAACTTTGTCCTTCCTGTAAGATTGGACGTTTCACCGGTTATTATTACGCTTCCTCCATGGCAGCCCAGACAATCACTCCTGTTTTATTAGGCTTATTGTTACTGATTGACGGCTTCAACTTCGGCTATCTCCCTGTCTATGCTCTTGTCTGCCTTATCATCTCCTTAGGCATCTTCTTATTCATCCCGAACGTTAAGACTAAGAAGACCACTATTGCAAAAGGTTTAGCAGCTTTCGATCAAGAAGACTAAAATAGTTGTGTAGGAGAATACAACAACAATGAAAAAACAGAAATTCATCGATAACATCTCGCCGATCTTCAAGTATGGCATCTGCCACAGAGGACTTCATACTGAAGAATTCACCGAAAACGGAATGAACGCCTTCCTCAACGCCAAAAACCACAATATGGCTATTGAGCTTGATGTCCATCTGACAACAGATAATGAACTGATTGTCTGCCATGATTCCGACTTGATCAGAACGACAGGTAAACCTGGCATCATCGAAGAGATGACTTCCAAGGAAATCAAAGAGAACTATCGTTTAAGAGATGGTGAAGAGATTTCAACCCTTCGTGACGTCATGGACAAAATCAACGAAGAGGTTCCGATTGTCATCGAACTCAAGGTCTGGCAGAAAAACTATAAGGCACTTGCAAAACGTGTACAGAAAGAAATCGCCAATGTCAAGGACAAGAAGAACTATATTCTGATTTCCTTCGATCCTAGAGCACTCACTCCCTTCAAACATTCCGGTTTCATGAGACAGCTTCTTCTTGTCGCAGAAGGCAAATATACGGCTCTGTATCCGTTAAGACATCTTTTTGAGGCAATCGATATTGATTTTCATGCATTAGGCAAGAAAAAAGTGATAAAATACTATCAGAAACATTATGTCAATGCCTGGACAATTCAGAGCGTGGAAGAATTGATGGCAGTAAAAGACCACTGTGATGTCGTCACTTTCCAGAACATCGATCCCGAATTAGTCAAGGAGACAATGTCAAAGAAAAGATAGGAGGCACCTATGGCAGAAAGAAATGAGGATTTGTACGAAACAAGAACCAACCTACTCAGCTGTGACAACATGGTAGATTATTTTTGGCGCAAATGTGACCGCAATTCCTATCCTTTCAAGCCAAACAATGCATGCGATATCCAGACTGTCGAAATCGATACCGACAGGCAGTACGGAAAGGATATCGTCTCTTCCTATACGATTTCAGACAAAGACATCAAGAATTCCGGCATCAAGAATTCGAACGAATACAATTTCGATCGTGTCGGATTCAAGACGCTCGATATCATGAAGAACATGGTCACATACGGAGAACTATTTCTTGTCTATAAACCGGACAGAAAATGGTATTCCCTCTTCCTGATCGAGAATGCGAAAAGCGAAAAACCGACTTTGACACTGTTGATGAGAGTCAAACAGAAGGTATCGCTATTCGGTTCTTTCCAGAATGAGATGATCACTTTCTACTAAATCTGATTTGCAAAGCAAAAGCGTAACTTCATTTAGAATTTCTATCTGAAGTTACGCTTTTTCAGTGCAGTTTTTATTGGTGATTGTCAGGCAATAAGGCGAGAGACGTATTCATCCATCTCTTCAAAGCATTTGCTATCGAGCTTGAAGGAATAACGATAACCATCGATGACCTTCATCTTTCTCATCTGGGCAAAAGAAGAAAGATTCGTGACTGCTTCTCCACTCCATCCATAATCTCCAAAGGCCGAGAACTTCTTATTGGCAAAGAAAGTGTTAGGCTGAGAAAGAAGAATCTCATAGAAATAGGGAACAGCATCATTGATGATTGTCGGAGAGCCGAACAACACCATCGAAGAAGATTGAATGGAAGCAAGGATTTCATCTTTCTTTTCAGCATAATCAAGAGCGTCGATAGAATAAGAATCGACTTCTTTTCCGTTCTCTTGGAGCTTCTTTTCGATGTATTCTGCCATTTCAGCAGTATATCCGTAGCAAGTAGTGTAGACCAATGTGATCTTATTCTTGTCATTTGTGACAAGAGCTTTCTTCGCATCGCTTTCAAATGCATCGATGACATCAGATGTATTTGTATCGATCACAGGGCCATGGCCGACAAGAAGCATTTTGACATCAAGGGCTCTCACTCTCTTGACAGCATCGAGAACGAAGTTTGCAAAAGGAGCCATGATGCAAGTGAAATAATAGTCAAATGCTTCTTTGTATTCTTTATGATCCGTCACTTTAGAATAAAGGATATCATCAAAAGCATAATGGGCACCAAAGCCATCACAGGTAACAAGGGCTTTTTCCTCTTTGATATAGGTAAAGAGGACATCCGGCCAATGGAGGAAAAGACCAGAGACAAAGGAAAGTGTATATTGTCCGACCTTCATCTCTTTTCCTGCAGTCATGATCATAGACTTATACGGGAAGCGAAGGATGTTCTTTAAGTTGTTATTTCCGGCAGGTGAAATGACAACTGTAATATCGGGATTCTTTTTCAGCAATGCTTCAATAGCACCGGAATGATCAGGCTCTGTATGAGCAACGATAAGATATTTGATCTCAGACAAAGGACAGATCGATTCGATGTTGTTTAAGTATTCCTCTTCAAATCCGGCTTTTGAGCCTTCAAAAAGAACAGCACCTTCATCAGTCTTGAGAAGATAAGAGTTATAAGATGTACCATACTTCAAGGGCATAATCGAGTCAAAGACTTTCAAGTCATGATCGATGACACCGACATAGTATAGGTTTTCATTCAGTTTCAATGTTTTCATAGTGTTTTACCTCGCGCAATATTATAGCAACATAAATTGTTGATATCATAATTTTGCTTTATAAAAGGGCCTGCTTTACAGGCCCGGAGAATTACTTATTTAGAACTGTCTTTCGGTCCAAAGGGATCTAAGTCGTCACCGTACATGAAACGGATACCGGCCATGCCTCTGTCACCGATACAGACATGGAGTTCGCCTTTGACAAGGCCAGGCTGACCATCCATCGGATAAGGGCAGTCTGTGAAGCCGTTCTTACGGAGAAGTGCTTCATAATCCTTCATATACTGGAAGGAGAGATCATCTTTGTCTTCACTTGCTGAATAAGTATCATTGAAGACAACAACCCACTTGTAGTCAGCATTGGAATCAATTCCCCAATTTTCAGCCATTTCCTTGTTGTAAAGGATAGGAACATCTTTGATGCAATCACCTAAGACAGCTTTCATTGTAGGATAGACTTCAGGAGCACCGTCCTGCCAGTTGTCAGGTTCGACAAAGGGCTTGAGGGTTGTGTAATCAATCTCGGCAGGCTTTGTTGCACTGTTCCAATTGGTGAACTCAACCTGTTCTTTTCTTTTGAAAAGATCAAGACCATTGAATTCGTATTCAAGCTTTACAGGTGTGTAATTATTGGCAGTGTACTTCAAGGAGGAAGGAATGATGTTCTTCTTATTGCTTCCGCCTAAGATATGATCAGCAATATCATCAACATCACTGTAGAGTGAATAGACGGTGTTGGCACCTTCTGTGACACCATTTTTCATGAAGCAGTTGCCGGAGAGATCCATACCAAGCATCTTGTTGAGTCTGGTGTTGGCAATGTTAAGACTTGTAGAAACAGTTGTGTTATCATCTCTGACACTGTAAGGAATAAGATCATCTCCAGATTTGAAGTAACCCCATTTCTTTGTCAAAACCTCCTCATAAGCGCCAGGTGCGGGATCGATATAATCCTGGGTATAAAGGATGGTATCGATTGTATTGTCGCCCTTGCTGGAGAAGACAGAGAGATAGACAGGATAAGCAGAGGAACCGACAGTGGAGATTTTAGCGGAGAATGGAACGGATAAATCAAAATAGGGCGAATAGAACTGACCAAGGCTTGCACTGACTTTAGAATTGGATTCATGTGCGCTCGGCTCTGTGAAATCATAAGTAGAAGTGAAGTCAACATTAAGCTCGAAGTACATAGACTGGGTATAGGAGTCCATTCTTGTTGTGGAGATAGCCTTAAGGGAAGAAATCTTTCCTTCAGTTGTTTTCAGTGTAAGAGAGAGGATTTCACCCATATCGATCTTGGTGAGGTTGTTGATCATCCATCTGCCATTATAGCCATAATAGGTATAAGTATCATCGCCGGTCTTCAAGAAGGCATCGAATTCAAGAGCATCCTTCGGAGCGATAGCAACCTTAGAAAAGTCATCTTCTAAAGTCTTTTCGACGACTTTGTTCTGATAATCGACATAGACATGCTTTGCTTTTCCGTCAGCTCCCTTTGTGAGATAGGTCGTTGTCGGAGATGTGACACCATTGACATATCTGGAATACTGCATTCTGTCTTCTTCAGAAACAATATCATATTTCTCGTAAAGATCATCTGTCTTGTAGTGAAGGATATTGGTAGCGGAGAGCGAAACCTTTCCGTTCAATCCTTCTTTGACAGTGGAAGGAAGCTTGTCCTTCGGTAAGGAATAAGAAGACTGGAATGCTTCGACTTCATCAACAGCGCTGCTTCCAATGAAATGAAGTGAGCAGACACCGATAGAATCGATTTTGTCAGCACCTTCGGTTGTCTTGAAGTTCGGAGCAAAAGCAAAATTGATGAGTTCATCGAATTCATTATCGACTTCGATTTCGACACCTTTGATCTCGTTGACAAGGTTTGTAACGCCTCTGAGATAGCATAAAGCGGAAATGATGGTCTTGTCTTCGGTATAGAAGGCTCTCTGTCTCTGTTCAAAGACAGTTGAATCTTTGCCATTTAAGGCACCATGAAGCGGGTTCATCTCTTCAGTGGATCTGATAGCGACTCTCTTTCCGCTTTCATCATCATAGGCGAGAGCATTTTCAACAACAAACTCACCATCCTTCTGATCGAAATTGTAAAGAAGGTTTTCACCAGCATAGTCTTTGACGCACATATAACCTGCTTTTGCATAATCGAAGTAGATGTATTTGGAAGTGTAGACGTTTTCATAGGTGACCTTTCCCTCTTCGGTCATGATGGAGTAAGCCATGGTGAAGTTAGTCTCATCTCCTGCCTTCTTCAAAAGGCGGAATACATCTTCAGCCGTATAACTGAAAGGATTGTTCTCCGTTGTCATTCCACTGTTGTTTCCGTTACCGGAAGTCTCAGGGAACATACCGGAGTTATTGAAATCGGTAATAGGTGCGCCTGTGACCTTTCCAGTATCCTTTTCCGTACTGTTATTGCCAGCACATCCAGACAAAATGACTAATAATGCTAATGAAGCAATTGTCTTTTTCAGTTTCATGTTAGCCTCCTATTTAAATACATCGTTAATTCCCGAACGATTCTATCTACATCGATTTCCTAAATTCCCAAAACATTCGTGTTTATGGGAATTTTTGTTTGCCTTGCATCTCCGATCGGTATATAATGTAGATATAATAATCGGTATATCTACGAAAGGGAGCATGTATGGTCATCACGACATATGCTAAGGGAAAGGCTATCTATGCCAACGCATCCAAATCGAAGAGGGTGGGGAAGAAAGTCGTAAAAGAGGAACAGATCTCGCTCGGAAGAGTCGTCGATCTCGAGAAACACATCTTCCAGAACCGGAAGTACGGCGTCTATGAATACGACCCTGAGACAGGCAGTATCAGGAAACTGGAAGCCGAGCGGAAGAAGCCTCTTTCCTTCCGCTGCATCGACTTCGGCGATTCCTTCTTCCTTAGCGAAGTCATGAAGAGCCTGCACATCGACGAGGCCATCGATTCATTGGAAGGGATCGACCATGAATCGCTGAAGGCATTGGTCCTCTTCTATCTGGAATGCCAGGCGCCGAACGCCAGCGCCGAGGACTGGTATGAAGGCAACTACGCTTCCGTCCTCTATCCCGACGCAAGGATGGACGGCCAGAGGATCAGCGAGCTGCTGCGGGCCATCGGAACCGAGGAGATGAAATCGTCCTTCCTGAAGGCATACTGTTCGAACGAAACATTCGGGGAAGGCACCAAGGTAATCATCGACAGCACAGGCATCATCAACAACGTCCACTGCCAGTTCACGACGATCTGCAACCACAACGGGAAGGTTTCTACATGCCTCAGGCTCATCACCGTCATCCGGGAGGATGATTCGAAGCCGGTCTATTTCAGGATGATTCCGGGCGCCTCGCTCGATTCGGCGACGCTGAAGAAAACCCTCATAGAATTGGGCAAATACGGCATAAACGTATCACTCGCCCTGCTTGACGCCGGATACTGCACGCTGCAGAATCTGAAGAGGCTGACAACTATGGACATCGACTTCATCACGAGGCTTGATGCCAAGATGAAGGCGTACAAGGAACTGAAGAAGAAATACTTCGGCGGCCTGGAAGCGAAGGAGAACTTCATCAGATACGGGGAAAGATACTTCTATATGAAGCCCGTCGAGAATGTCGTGATCGAGAATCAGAGGCTTTTCGCCTATGTCTGCATCGACTGCACGTCGAAGGCCTATGATCTGATCAGGATGGGCGAAAGGAAGAAGGCACCGGAAAGCGGGAAGGCATATGACGAGATGCAGTCGGACGGATTCTTCATCCTCATCTCCAGGACAAAGCACGCAAGAGAGGACATACTTCCGAAATACTATCTGAGGCAGAAGATTGAGCAGTCCTATGACCTCGTCAAGAACGAAACGAACATCCAGCCGATAAGGAACCACAGCGAAGAGACGATCAACGGCCATCTCCTTGTCAGCTTCATCAGCCAGATTGTCTCACAGGAGATTCAGAACAGATTCAAGGATGAGAACATTTCCCAGGAAAGGCTTCTTCTTGCCCTGAGGAACCAAAAAGCGGAAGCCTATCCATCCGAGGTGCTTCCGCTTGAGACGAAAAGAATCGCTACATTGGCTTACAAGAAGATGAAAATCACCTGCCCTGAGACCATCAAAATTCCCATGAAGAAGCGATGTAGATAGAATTGTTCCGGGAATTAACGATACATGAATAATTGTAATTGACATCTGAGCAAATTTCAACGAAACAAAGGTAGTAATACTTAAATAAGCTAGATATACCAGCAAATGAGGGATAGAGAATCCGATAGCTAAGCCGATTTATCGGATCATGCTGTGAAATTTGGATTTTTTCTCACCCCACAGACCATGTTGAACAGGGCCTCAATCGTTTTCTTAAGGCCCATTTTCCTGGTTAAGGACCAGCGAAACATAAAGAAGTCGGCATAAGCCTCGATTTTACTGGCCTTGATTCCTCTGTGGCTTTCAAAGGAATGTCTCAGATATGAACAGCAGTTCGACAAAAGCTTCATTTTTCTTTCGTATGTTTCTTCTCCTGCCACAAATTTATGCCAGTCATCAGTCAGAGACAGCTCCTTGATAAGCATGTTGTGTGCCGGCGAGCCATCATGAACGAGAACGGATTCCTTTTCGATCTTTCCGCCCAGGCATTCAAGCACCTGTCTCCCGCTTGGATGTCCTTTGTTTCCAAGATAGGCATGAGCATAGCATGCTCCCTTTGTGTCAATGGCAACCTCAAGATGGAGATTCTTCATGAGTTTGCCTGTATATGCGACATAGGCATCCGCCCCGGAGCGCACAGGGGCAAACTGCATCTCGTCAATAAAAACCGTCCCTCTCAAAATGTTGTTTTTTGCCCATTCCATCGAACTATTAAGGCATCTGTCGGCCCAGTACTGTGCCGTCTTGACATTAACTTTGCAAAGCACTGAGATCACCCAGTCGGGGCAGTCGAGACAGATCAGAGTTATAATGTCCCTTATCTTTTCCTCATCAAGCTTTGATGATGCGAGCGAGGTAGCGACCGAGTCCGAATACTTCATATGGCAGGCCGAGCATTCGTAATTTTGGATTCCATCATGCCTTTTGCCATCTTTAAAAGGCTTTCCGCCGCAATATGGGCATATTGTGCTAGCCTTGTTTGCCCTGGCCAAGTCCGCCTTCACGAAACGTGCCCTTTGTTTCTTTCTCAGTTCCATCTCTGCGCTGATAAGGTCATTGAGACTGCGTAATTCCTCGTCTGTGAGCTGTGAAACATCATCCTTTGTGAACATTGAAAAAAGCCCCTTTCGAATGGCTGAGAGACCATCAGTGAAAGGAGCTATCGCCAAACAGCTAGATCCTGATGGCCTCTCAGTCATTTCTAACTGTTTGGCAATAAGGATTATAGCACATTATCCCATCCCTCATTTGCTGGTATATCTAGTCTTTTTTCAACTTTTGACTTTTTTTGAAAATCAATCAAAAAACAGAATGAAAAAGCACGATTTCTCGCACTTTTTCATACAATTTACTTTTTAACTTGGTTTTTATGCTTTTTTCGAAGTTTGAAAATAGCGGTTACATTTATATGGCGAAGGAAAGCGGATCGCAGATGACTGCAAGACAGCCTTGCTTCTCATGTTCAACAAAGGCGTAGTCTTTTGCGCCATACTGTTTCAGCTGACGAATGGCACCAGGATTCTCGTCACTTCCGATCAGGTTGTCCATGAATGTTGCACCGACCTGCTTTGAGCATTCTTCAGCTGTAGGGAAGGAGACAAACTTTCCAATTGTGACAAATAAGTCAGAACTTTCCGTATCGGTCAAAGAATTGATTTTGACAGCACCTGGATTGACACGATAGGAGAAGGCATCATCAAGATGAACATTCTCAAATGCGACATTGAGATAAAAGTAGGTCGGAATATATTTTCCAAACAGCGAAAGCGGAAATTGGGTGAAGCTAGTCTTAAGTTCACTGACATCGAGTCTGACGACTGTCGAAATCATCGCATTCTTCTCTGTCATATCAGCGATGTTGAGTTCAAAAATCTGTAATGGGAATGTATAATCGGCAATCTGAATCTTGCTTCCGATCTTTTCTTCCAAAGTTTCAGAAGCAAAGGCGGCAAGCTGTCTGTCTGTGATGTAGACATTCTTTCTCTCGCCTTCCAAGACTTTGTCAGGATTGATATGGATTCCATCCTTGTCAGAAGAGATAAAGCCTTCGAAGGATGTTTCGAAGTTCTTTTCTAAGGATTCCTTATCCGCATCGGTATAGGGATTGGTGACAACGTCTTTTTCTTCGACAGGCTCACTGAGCTTCTTCAAAGATGACAATGTCTTCAAAGTATCGATATCGTATTTTTTGTTCAAGTAATAAACACCGCCAAAGAAGGCACCAATAATCAAAACGACAAGAACAATGATGGTAATCAGTAATTTCTTCAATAATTTCATAAGACTGCTCTCCTTAATTTATTGTATCAAATAATATGATTTCTTTTTTATTTTTTTCCGTAAAGGAGATAAGAGCCATTAAGAGAGAGGAAGAAGGATTCAAATTCTGTGATAAACATTCCCTTGGATGTATCGACTAAATGCACCTCTTCAAAACCGATGTCTTTCAGCTTCGTCACAAAGGAATTCATGTCTCCGAAGTGCAGCCAATCCATGATGTCATGGATAGCGAATGTTCCGCCTTTTTTCAAAACGCGAAGCGCCTCAAGCAAGACCTCCTGCTTATCAAACCCCATTAAATTGCTATAGCAATAATTGGAAGTCACATGATCGAAGTAACCATCAGGATAATCCAGTTTACGGATGCTGCTATAGAGGAAGAAGGCATTGTTGACACCTTCCGCTTTTGCGTTATCCTTGCAAAGCTTTCTTGTAATATTGATGTATTCGATTCCCCATTTATCAACACCAAAGACTAAAGCATTCGGATTGTTCTTGGCTAAGTTGATTGTCAAGGCTCCCGATCCGCATCCGACATCCAGTATCTTACCTTCTCTATCTTTGCAATAGGAAGCGACACCTTCGATGATAATCTTAGACATCTGCCTTTTGCCATCATAGGAGAAGGCGTAATACCAGTAAATGCCAAGAATAAAGAAGAAAAGGAAGATGAGGGCAAAGAGGGAGAATATCGTTCCTAAAAAGAATCTGAGCCATACAAAATGAATGAACCTTCCGAAAAAGAAGAAAAGAACGGTCAGGAAAAAGAGGAGTGCTGTAACAAGTCCTAAAACGACAAGATAATGGATGGGCATCCAGTTTTTATAATCCGCCTTATTTTTCTTTTTCATATGTGCAATGAATATTATAAGTGCAAACTATTCAAATCAATAACAATAAAAAAGTAAGCGCTTCTCTCTTAAAATTTTCTTAATCTCTCTGAGCAAAGAAGTTTATACTATCACTATGCAAATACTGAAAAAACACTTTACTTTGCCTTATCTGTTCACTGCCTTTGTTGTCTTTATCGGCGGATTCCTAGAACTTTATTCGATCAAGACAAGAGGAATCTATTGTGCGATGCAGACAGGAAATCTTCTTAATGTTTTTGTCGCCGTCTCTTCTGGACAAGGCCATATCGCTTTGTTGTCAGTGATGGTACTTATCACATTCCTTCTTGGCTGTTTTCTTTCCCAGCTTATGAAAAGAGCATTCCTCGATCACCGCTGCGAAAAATACTATTATGCAACAGTATTGGTCATTGAGTCTCTTCTTCTTATACCTACCTTCTTCATTCCGATTGAAAAATCGGGTGTCACAAACGGCGGTACTCTCAATATCTATGATGTAACCGTCGATTGTTTTCTTTCCCTATATGGTTCTCTTCATTTTATTGCCTTCCATGAAGAAAACCATCATAGCTATACGCCGACCATGATGACAAATATGATGAAAAACGTAGTCATACATCTAGCTGATGGCATCCACGACAAAAACAAAGAGGAACTCTCTTCTTCCTTATCCTATTTTCTCCTTGTTCTGTGCTTCATTTTAGGAGCGATGACTTTCTATCTTCTCTTCCGCTATCTTCCCAGTGATATCAAAAACACATTCTTGCAGTATATACTTTCTTTTATCATGCTTTTGAATCTCTTATTGATTCCTTTTTCCTTTGTTGTCTATAAGAGAGAACACAGAGAAGACTGATTTCATTTAGGACTTGTAAAATCACTTCCCCTATTCTAGAATAGGTGCCCTAAGGAATAATAGATTCATGAAAAACAACGCAAAACGCTTTGCCCGCGAGTTTTTATTTATCAATCTTGTTTCCTTTACAGGGGCATGCATCATCTTCTTGTTCCAGTTCTTGATCAGTAAGGTCAAAGAGCTTGTTTTTCTGCCGATTAAGACAACTCCTATCAATATAGTGATTTATCTTCTTTTCATATTGTTAGTCAGTTTTATCGAATACATGCTGTTAAAGAAGAAATCATATATCAGAAAAAAGCTCAATTATGGCTCCTTTTTATCAAGGCATCGAATGATTGATTCCATCATCGAAGTCATTGAAAGTATTTTCTGCTGTCTTCTCACCTTCATGATCGCACTCCCTTTAGGAAGCGAAGGACCGAGCGTCTATGTCGGATTCATGGTAGAGAACTTCTTTTGTCTTTTGCTCTATAAGAAAGAAACTACACTCGCTCATAACCACTTCGGTTCTATGATGGGTTATTCCTTGGCGTTTTTAAATCCGCTTGCCGGCTTCTTCTTTTATTTTGAAAAGAAGAACAGAAGGGGAACATCAAAAAGAATGTTCTACCAGATGTATCTTCTTCTCACATCTTTCGCTTGGATTCTTTTATGGAGATATCTTTATGGAATCAAGGATTTCTATCATTACTCCTTATACAATCCGAATTTGAGTTTCTTCTCCCAAAGAAAATTTGATTTCCTGATCTTTGCAATACCGCTCATCACCATGCTTCTTTCCTTCTTCTATAAGCGTTGTATTTTAGGTCTTGCCTATTTTGTCAAAGCCAACAACCGCTGTGAAGTCGCATTCTCTCTCATCATGACAATCATGACTGTCCTCCCTTTGAAATTCACAGGGATGTATTCCTATTTAGGATTTGCGGACGAGATCTTCTTATCGACAGAAGAACTTCTCTTTGAAGGGACGCTATTGTTCTTCTTCATTCGTTTCTTCTGGACCATCTTCTCCAATGATATCTATTATCAAGGCGGACACGTCATCCCTACTTTTGTCGTCGGAGGAAGCATCGGCATGGTCATCGCTTCTCTGCTCAGTAAGGTGTACCCGTTGACAAGAGAGGATCAGTCTTTGATCATCGTTCTTGCTGCCTTATCATTCTTCGCATCCGTCACGATGAATTTCCTGACAACCCTATCCTTATGTCTTTCTTTTGGTCCCGGAAGCGTCCTGATTCCGTATATGATTGTTCCTCTATCGATGATTTATATTACTGCCAAGCTTTTCCATCGTCCTTCTCTTCCTGAATTATTGGAGCATGTGAAAAACATCAACAATGAAGTGAAGCGTTCTATCCGTTACTATAAGGCAGTCACAAAGAAGCATTAGTCTTCTCTGAAATACGCTTTCAGTCTTTCCTCTGCTACTTTCTTCTCTTTATTATCGCTGTTGTCTTCGTAATTGAAATACCAATGATTCAACAAAACATAGTATCTCTTTTCCTTATCCAGATACAGTATCTTTTTAGAGGGGACCTGCTTTTTGATGCGGTATTCTTTGCTGATGAAGTTACACTCATCATCAATAGCAGAATAGAGGATATGATCATTATAGATATTCTGAATGACCTGATAGGGCGTATAGATGCAGTTTAACGGCCTGATATCATGAATCAGACAACATTCTTCTGTCCTAAAATAACACTTCTTTCCTTCATTGAAATTCTTCTTTACTTTTTCATATACATCATGATGACTATCAAGATAATCTTTGATGATCATCCATTCATCATCTCTGATATCGATGTCATTATCGATACAGCATTTCCCTTTATTCATGCAGTGGTCGCACTTATGCCAATAGGGTTCTTTTTCTTCTAATTCTTTTATTTCAAGAAAGAGTTCTTCTTTGATTTCAGCAAGGTTACATTTCTTTTTCATATGTTTTATATTCTACTCCATTGGCCGTCAGATAGAAAAAGTGGGCATCTATTTTATTGAATGTCTTTAAGGAAAGTATGAAAGCAGTACAGTTTTACCATTAAAATTAAAGAAGCGTTTACACACTATTTTTGACAAATTATATGTTTTGTCTAGTTTTCGCGATGATACTGAAAAAACGCAAAGGATTTTAAAGAACCTTTGGACATAAAAGTTGAAAAAGTTCAATATTTCAGCTTGTTTTTCTGAAAAAGTGAGATTTTCAATCGCTTTTCAAGCGTTTTCTTGTTTTTTCCATTTATTTACTATCATTTCAATTAAATGGTAAATTGCCTTTTTAATTTTAGATTGCAATTAATCATTTTGTTTCTTAAATTTATCGATAGTCATCGCATTTTTAAAAAGTTTGCTTTTTTGTTCAACTTTCATTTTTAATTTCCGTTCTTGCAATCATACTTGTGCATGAGTAAAATTGTAAGCGGTTAGAAAAATGAACACGAAATTCAGATCAAGCGGCGTTTCTCTTCCAATCTTCTCCTTGCCAAGTCCATACGGCATCGGAAACATCGGAAAAGCCGCCCGCAACTTCATCGACTTCTTATCCGAACCTGGATTCTCCTACTGGGCAATTCTTCCATTAGGTCCTACGGCCTTTGGAGATTCACCCTACCAGTCCCTTTCTAGCCGAGCGCTCAATCATTATTTCATCGACTTAGAAGACCTTGTCGAAAAGGATCTCTTGAAGAAAAAGGATCTTTGTTCCATCGATTGGGGAGACAATCCTCGTCAAATAGATTATTCGAAGATCTATAAAAGCAGAACAAAAGTTCTTAAAATCGCCTACAAGAGATTCAAAAAAGGAAAAGGCGATTACCAAAGAGGGTACACTTCATTCTTAAGAAAACACCAATTCACCGATTATGCCTGCTTCCGTGTATTGAAGGAAATCAACGGCGAGTGTTCCTGGGAGAATTTCCCAGAGGAATACAGACATTATTCCGCTGATCTCTTCTTAAAGCTGAAGAAGGAATACAAAGATGAAGTCGAGTTCTATGAATGGACGCAGTACATCTTCTTAAGACAATGGGCAGTTTTGAAGGACTATGCAGAAAAGAAGGATATCAAGATCATCGGTATTATGCCGATGTATGTCAGCTATGACTCCATCGATGTCTACAAGAATCGTAAAAACTTCAGACTCAATGAAGATTCCAAGATGGATGTCGTCGCCGGTTATCCTCCGGATGTCTTCTTCAGCAAAGGTCAAGTATGGGGTACTCCTGTCTATGACTTTGACCAGATGAAGAAGAACAACTACAAATTCCTTCGCGACCGTCTCAACTTCTGCTATAGCCTATACGATTATGTCTATCTTGACCATTTCAGAGGATACTTGGAAACTTACCTCATCGAAAACGGAAAAGAGGACGGATTGGAAGGCCAGTTTGAAAAGTCAGAAGGTCTAGCTCTCGTTGACAGTTTCATCCAAGACAAAAGCCGTGTCGTTGCCGAAGACGTCGATTATTCATCCAGTGATATCAGAGATGTCTTATCTGAATTAGGCATCAATGATACAAGAGTCCTTGAATTCGGTTATCCAAGAGAAGAGACAAACTTCAACAAAGCCAACAATTATCCTTATACTTGTATCTCCTTTTCAAGCACACACGACTGCAAACCGTTAAAAGGTTATCTGGAAGATATGTCATCTCAAGACAGAGAAAAAGCTGTCAGAGAGATCAACGTATCCTGTCATCATTTCGGGGTCAGAGAAGTTGATGTCAATGATGTGAGAGGTCAGGTCGAGTCCCTTTTAGAGCTCAACCTTGCTTCGCTTAGCAATGTCGCCATCCAGGCGATGCCGGATCTGCTCTTCCAAGGGAATGAGTCGCGTATCAATACGCCGAGCACTGTCGGTATCAACTGGAAGTATCGTGTGACGGAAGAGGACTTGTCTCCTCTTAATGCCAAACGCCTTAGAGAACTCAACAGGCATTATGGCAGATGTGATTGATTCTATGAAGCGTATGCTCCTGGAATATAAAAGTCGCGATCAATTTCAAATAGGGAGGTTATAAAACCATGAAAAGATCAAAATTAGTTTCGTTAGTCGGTATTTCTTTATTGCTTGTCGGTTGCGGAAACAAGACCACCGAGCCGTCAACTGAAGCCAAGAAGACTGAAGCTCCTGAAACGGGACTCAAAACTGAAATCGTTGTCGGCGCTTCTGCAACTCAGAAACCGTTCGTCGAAGCTCAGGCCAAAGAATTCCTTAAGGCCAACGGCTATGACAAAGTCACCATCAAAATGTATGAAGTCGGCGAAGATAAGGCTCAGGAAATCACTGATTTCTCTGCTGAAACAGCTCCTGATGTCTATGGTTATGCTTCCGACCAGACCGGAACACTTTATGCTAAAGGCGCTTTAGCTGAAGTTCCTTCCAAGTTTTCTGCTCAGATGGTCACTGAAATGGGTGATGAGGCTTCAAATGCTGCCAAATTAGGTGATTCTTATTATGGATATCCTTATGCTGGTGACAACGGCTACTTCCTCTATTACAACAAGGATGTTGTCAGTGATGAACAGGCCAAGACAGTCGAATCCTTAGCTACCGCTTGTGCCGCAAAAAACCTCAAGTTCGGTTATGGACTTCAGACTGGCGACAACTCCTTCTTCTCCATCGGTACATTCATGACCTTCGGTGCAAGATATCAAGTCAGCTTCAACAAGGACGGCACATTCAAGTCTGCTACTTCTGATTTCGCTAGCGAAAAGGGCATCTTGGGCGCCAAAGCAGTTCGTCAGTTGCTCACAGATAAAAGAGTTGATTCTACCAAAGCAGCCAGAGATGCAGCCCCTGTTGAAGGTAATGGTTTCGGTGCTGTTGTCGAAGGTTCTTGGAACTATGCCAAGTTCTCCGAAGCTTTAGGAGCTAAGATGGGTGTTGCAAAGCTTCCGACCATCACTGTCGAAGGCCAGACCAAAAACCTTTCTTCCTTCTTAGGCTACAAGTTATTAGGTGTCAACCCGAAGAAGTCCGGCAAAAATGTCGAAAGACTTACCCTCATCCATCAGCTTGCCAACTACTTAGTTTCCGCTAAGGTTCAGGAAGCTAGATTCGATGCACTTAACACTGTTCCTACTCAGAAGAGTGTCAAGGCTATGGAAAAGGTTCAGAACAATGGCTTAGTCAAAGCCCTTGCTGCTCAGGGTGAATTCGCAGTCGCTCAGACTGTCACTCCTGCAAATATCTGGTCTGGAGCCTCTACTGCTGTTGAAGCTTTAGGTAAAGCAGATGCAGAGACCAAATATGCAGAGATCATGCAGACCTATGCAGATTCCATCGCTGCTTCCAAGTAATCTTATTCGTCATATATAGTTAAATTAGGAGAGTAGGTTTTACCTACTCTCCTTATGTCGTTTATAATATAGTCACTATTTGTTCATCTTTAACCATAAAGGAGAGACCATATGGCAGATTCAAACGCAACTGTCTTGGAAAGCCAATTGGAGTATTTGTCTCTGAGCAAACCTAAGAAAGTTCTTTATAGGTTCACTCATTTCTTCACAAATATGCCAAAGCGATTCAAAGCCAAAGCACGTTCCATGAAGATCAAGGCCAGAAAATCAAAGAAGGGATTCTTAGGTGTATTCGCTCATCTTTTCGATGCGATCAGAAACGGCGATTACAAGACTAGATTATCCTTCCTCATCATGGGCTTCGGTCTATTTACACGAAGACAGGCTATTCGTGGTATTTTTTATTTTTTGTTTGAGATTGCTTTCATTGCATTCCTTGTAGCAATCGGTGTTCCGTCACTTTCTCATTTATCTAATTTAGGCGCTGTAGCCGGTGGAAGTTATCCGTCAACAAGTGGTATTTTGGATATCATGGTTCCTGTCTACTATGATAATTCCTTCACCATTTTGCTCTATTCGCTCTTGACGATTGCTTTCATTTTGTTGTTCATTTTCCTTTACTATAACCAAATCCGTGATAGCAAGGAACTTCAGGACAAAGAGACAATCGGCAGATATGCAAGCGATAAACAGACAATGAAGAACGTCTTCGAGAAGAGCTATGACAAAACATTGCTTTTCATTCCTATCGGAAGCTTGATGCTTTTCACCGTCTTCCCAATCATCATGATGGTCGTTATCGCTTTCACCAACTACGATTACATGCATGAGCCGAATGCCAGATTATTCGATTGGGTCGGTTTCTATAATCTCGAAACTATTTTCTCATCCAATGCATCAAGTGCAGGTTCGCCTGTTTTCTTGCAGACATTCTTGAAAGTCCTTATGTGGACTCTTGTATGGGCATTCTTTGCGACATTCTCCAACTATTTCTTAGGTATGATTGTCGCAATGATCATCAACACCAAGGGCATCAAGCTTAAGAAACTTTGGAGAACAATCCTCATCACAACGATTGCCGTTCCTCAGTTTGTCTCCTTGCTTCTTATCTCCCAGATGCTTGCAGATTCTGGTATCATCAATAATATCTTGGAAAACCTCGGTTGGATTGAAAGCCCGATCAAATGGTTATCAGATCCTATCCTTGCTAAGGTGACAATCATCTTAGTCAACACTTGGGTCGGTATTCCTTATACGATGCTGATCTGTACAGGGCTTTTGATGAATATCCCTGAAGACTTATATGAATCCGCAAGAATCGATGGCGCAAGCCCGGCAAAGATGTACTTCAAGATTACTCTTCCTTATATGTTATTCGTCACCGGCCCTTACCTCATCTCCCAGTTTGTCGGTAACATCAATAACTTCAACGTCATCTATCTTCTTTCCGGCGGTGGACCTGTCTTCACCTTCACATCCAGCAATATTCCTGGCATTGTCCGTGACTCCAATGTCGGTAACACTGACTTATTGATTACATGGATTTATAAGATTACCACTAATACTAGTTATGATTATGGTACTGCATCTGTCTTAGGCATCATCATTTTCGCAGTTGTCGCTTTCTTCTCACTGATCTTCTACAACAGAAGCGGTTCCGTCAAGGACGAGGAGGCCTTCCAGTAATATGGAAACTACCGCTAAAAAGAACTATCGTTCTCATAAAAGAGCAATCAGAACCAGAAACGCTGTCATCTATGTTTTCCTGATTGTCCTTTCTATTGTCTGGCTTGTTCCTTTCCTTTACCTCTTCTTCCAGTCCTTCTCATCCAGTTTCTCAGCGAAACATTTTGCTCCTTTGCTTCCTACTGCCAAGAACATTGAAGGCGGTTATCCGGTCTGGACATTTGACAACTACATCAAGCTGTTCAATTCTCCTTACTATCATTTCGGAAACTGGTACTTGAATACCCTTATCATCTCTGCTGTTTCCTGCATCATTGAAACAGTCATGGTCTTAGGTACTTCTTATGCCTTTTCCCGTCTTCGCTTCCAGATGAGAAAGCCGCTTATGAAGCTCATCCTTCTTCTTGGTATGTTCCCTGGCTTCTTAAGCATGCTGATCATCTACTTCATCTTGAAGCTCATCGGACTTGGCGGAAATGTCTTCTCCCTCATCCTCATCTATATCGGCGGATCTGCCATGCAATATTACATCGCCAAAGGTTTCTTCGATACAATCCCTAAATCTTTGGATGAGGCTGCCATGATCGACGGCGCCAACAAAAATACGATTTTCTTCAAAGTCATTATGCCGCTCTCTAAGCCGATTATCGTCTATACACTTCTTATCACTTTCACAGCTCCTTGGGGAGACTTCATGCTTCCTTCTTATCTTGCTGGCGGAACTGATACGGCAAGAACCGTCGCAGTCGGTATGCAGAAGATGATCACAACGCTTGAAACAAAAGCAGAATACTTCACTGTATTCTGTGCGGGCGGTGTCTTCGTCTCCATTCCGATCATGATTCTCTTCTTCTGGTTGCAGAAGTACTATGTCGAAGGTATCACCGGCGGCGCAGTCAAAGGTTAAACTATGAAAAAAGGTATCTTATTTCTCACACTATTCACACTTCTTGCTTCCTGTAATGGAAACAATGTAACTGAATCAACTTCTCCAAGCTCAGATGCAGAGACAAAGCCTAATGATAACTTTGTCAATGAAGAGCTGAAAGAGAACATCATCGACGACAATTACCGCAATTACTATGAGATCTTCGTCGCCTCGTTTGCAGACAGCAACGGCGATGGTGTCGGAGACTTAAACGGAATTACAGCAAAACTAGATTATCTCTCCTCTATCGGTTATACCGGTATCTGGCTCACTCCTATCTTTGCTTCTCCCTCTTATCATAAGTATGATACGACGGATTACTTCCGCATCGATCAGAGCTTCGGTACGATGGCTGACTTAAAGAATCTTGTCAAAGAAGCACATAAAAGAAACATCAAGGTGATTCTTGATGGTGTCTTCAACCACACAGGCTACTATAACGATTGGTTCAATCAGGCTCTTCTTGCAAAAAGAAGACAGGCTTTGAATCAGACATTGACGGAAGAAGAAAAGAACTATGCTTCCCTCTATGTGTTCTATGATTCATTGGATGAAGCCAATAAATCCGGAAGAAAATACTACAAAGCTGGTGGAAATGACTTCTACTACGAAGGAAACTTCTCTTCTGATATGCCTGAACTCAACTTCAAGAGCGAGTTCACTTACACCAAGATCAAAGAAGTCATCGACTTCTATATGGCAGATGACATCAATATCGATGGTTTCCGTCTTGATGCTGTGAAATACTACGATCTTGGAGATAATGACAGCAATGTCAGAATCTTAAGCAGAATCGACAAGATGGTAAAAGACAACAATCCGAATGGATATCTTGTCGGAGAGTGCTGGGACAACAATGCTGTCATCAGCAAATTCTACGAAAGCACTGCTGATTCCTACTTCTATTTCCCTGCCTCCGGTTCTAATGGATTCATCTTCTCTTCCTGCAACAACGAAGGAAGAATGAAGGGTGTCTATTACAGAAATGCATTAGGCATGGAAGAAGACTGCAAGAAACATATTCCTGCTCCCTTCTTGAACAATCACGACTTAGCAAGACTGTCCTTCAACAAGAACTTCATGTATCAGAACAAATTCGTGCTTGGATTATTAGGAATGCTGAAAGGAACTACATTCCACTATTATGGAGATGAAATTGGAATGTCCAGCACCAATCTTCCTAACGGAGATTATAGAGACTCTTCCTATCGAACCCATTACTACTGGGATGATGAGACTCACGAAATGGAATGCCGTGATGTCGAACATTCCTATAAGCAGAATCAGACCTATCCTGCCATGAAGACACAGCTTAGTGACACAGATTCCATTCTCAACTATGTCAAAGAAGTCAATCAGATGAGAAACAGTTATCCTTTCATCCAAAGAGGTGAAATGGATGATACCTTAGATGAATACGATACAAAATTGCTGAATACACCGAGCAAGAACATCTTGCCGATCAAAAAGAAATATCAGAACAAATCCTATAAGCTTCTCTTCAACTTCTCCTCTTTAGGCGAAGAAGAATACGAAGTTCAGAACGACTACAAAGTCAAATATGTGCTGACAGCCGATAAGAAAACATACGCTACATTAAAAGATAACAAGCTCATTCTTCCTTCGTACGCTATTGCCGTACTCAGTCAAGAATAAAGGAGAACAAGATTATGGCTAATCTGAAACTTGAACACATTTACAAAGTCTATCCCAACGGAACAAAGGCCGTCAACGACTTCTCTTTGGATATCAAAAACGGAGAGTTCATCGTCTTTGTCGGACCTTCCGGATGCGGAAAATCCACGACATTACGTATGATTGCCGGTCTTGAGGATATCACAGCAGGCGAACTCTACATCGATTCCAATATCGTCAACGATATGGAACCGAAGGACAGAGATATCGCAATGGTCTTCCAGAACTATGCCCTTTATCCTCATATGACCGTCTACGAAAACATGGCATTCGGTCTTAGAATCAAACATGTTCCCGAAGATATCATTCAGGAAAAAGTCCTTTGGGCCAGTGAGATCTTAGGCATCAAAGAATACTTGGACAGAAAGCCGAGAAATATGTCCGGCGGTCAAAGACAGAGAGTCTCTTTAGGCCGTGCTATTTTAAGAGATCCGAAGGTCATGCTTCTTGATGAGCCTCTTTCCAACCTCGATGCCAAGCTCCGCGCTCAGATGAGAACCGAGATTGCAAGACTTCATCAGAGACTGAAGACTACCTTCATTTATGTCACACACGATCAGACAGAAGCTATGACTTTAGGCGATCGTGTCGTTGTCATGAAAGGCGGCAGAATCCAGCAGGTCGATACACCGAAGAACCTCTATAACTATCCTGAGAATGTCTTCGTCGCCGGATTCATCGGCACACCGCAGATGAATTTCCTCGACTGCACGCTTCTCAGAAAAGGCGAAAAGGTTACACTTCATCTCACTGAGAACAACCAGGATATTGTCTTATCCTATAATTATTTCATCAAGGCGCTTCCGCAGTATCTTGATGGAGAACATGGGCTTAGACTCGGTGTTCGCTGTGAGAACATCACTCTTGTCGATGAAAAGACACCTGGTGCCATCAAAGTCAAGATCTCTCACTTTGAGGAATTGGGAAGCGAATGTCTCATCTATGCAAACTTAGGCGATTCTGATACCTCCTCTGAAATCATCATCAAGGTCAGAGATATCGAGAATCTCCATGTCAACGATGAGATCTATGTCCTCTTCAATCCTGATAAAACCTATTACTTCGATAAGAAGACTGAGGATACCATCACTCCTCGTATTCCTAAATACAACTCCTTCAGCGCAAACATCAGATCCCATAAGCTCTCCGTCCTCTCCTCTTCTATCCCGCTTCCTCTTGCTATCAATCAGGGCGATATCAAAGATGGCGAACTTCAGGTTCCAGTCGATGCAGTCACTTTCAATGACCATGGCATCGAAGCCAAGGTTTTAAAGACTGAAGTCATCTCCAATAGCCGTCTTGTCCATCTTGAAACGGCAGGAAGAGTCTATTTTGCACTTACCGACAAAGAATTCAAGGATGGCGATATTGTTCATGTCAACTTTGACTTCACTCGCCTTACCTTCGTCGTCGACGGCAAAAACATTTTCGAACCTATCATCAAGTTTGATTCCGTCATGGCTCAGTTCTACAACTTCGAAACCGCTATGGCTGAAGAGAACAGACAGGAATTTGTCGATTACCGCGATAGCAAGATCAAAGCAGCAAGAGACTTTGTTTCTACTGAAATCTTATTAGAGAACAATCGTTATGATAAAGAAGTCTTAGACTTGAAGGGCAAGGATCTCGATGCTTTAAGAAATGAAGCAGAAGCTTCCTATTCTGAACTTGTCATAACCAACAAGAAAAAAATGAGTGAACTCACTCATGATTTCAAGGAAGAAAGCAAGAAGGTAACTGATGCTTTCAAGAACAAGAAGAAAGAAGCTATCAAAGAAAACAATAAGCTCTTTGCCGAAAAGAAGATGAAGGAAGAGACTGAATATCATGAATTCCTTGAAAACAACAAGGACAAAATCACCCGTAAGAGAAGAACGGATGAATATCATATCTTCAAGGATAACTTCCAGACTGATAAAGACAACACCATCACCCGTATCATCAATGGAATGACACAGGATTATGAGACCGAAATCAGCAAACTGAGAAGCGAATACAGAAGAAATACGGATCTTCTTAAGAAGGAAATCAAGAATAAGAAGGATGAACTGAAGAAAGCTCAGAATCCGATGAAGTTCATCGAGAAGGAACACGCAGCAAAGCTTGCCGAGCTCAACAAGAAATTAGAAGAAGCCACCAAAAAGGCTGGATTTGTCTTCTTCTTCCGCTTCGATCAGAACTACTACAGCCTTCTTTCCGATATCATCTCCAACAAGCTCATTCAGGGTTTAGGAACACGTGTCTTCTCCAGACAGTTCCGTGTCGATATCCCGCATGATGCCTATACAATAAGAGAAGACAATAAGGGCTTCAAAGTCGTTGTCGAATCCATTCTCAACTATGGAGAGAATTACTATATGCGCTGTCGTTATCTTACTGATAACAATGCTGAGCAGTTTGTCTTTGTCGAGACAAAGGAACCTCTCTCCGTCGGAAAGGAACTCTATCTTGATATCGACCTTACACGTTGCCAGATCACAGAGACCGATATGAATATCCGTCTCTACTAAGGAGGGCTTATGAAGAAAACTCAGTTATTAGTTCTTCCTCTTCTGCTCCTCTGTTCCTGTTCCAGTTATGACGAGGCAGAATTGATCAAACGCTCTATGGCTTCTATCGATAAGATCGAAGAGACCACGGACATAAAAACCTATTCTGCAAAGGCGGAAGGCCATGTTCTCAATTTCGAAAAGTTCTTGATTGATGAAAACGATAAAAAGAGCATACCTTCTCTTGAATTAGAAGATAGCGGATATGTGTATGGAAGCTCCTATGCATTAGGAGCTCCCATCCGCCTTTCCAAAAACTCCTACTATCCGAAAGAAGGAACAGACGACAGCCAGTATTCCTATTCGACATTGAGCTATATCCTCAATGGCAACGGCGATAACCTTCACCATTTGGAGTTTGAAGACAAAGATGACTCTTTGTGTTTCTTTGTGAACAATGTCTCCAAGGAACTCAATATCGGAAAGGTAGATACTGATCCGGAAGGTCCGACTTTGAAGAAGATGAAACTCTATGCAAGATTCAACATCACGTTGAATTATGATAAAAAAGGATTTTTAATGGATGAGCTGATTGAAACAGTCAATGTCGATACAGCAGCTCAGGATAAATCTGTCTCCTACCACGTCACTTATGCGTATCAGAAATAAAGTTCTATTCCTGCTTCCGTTTCTCTTTCTTGTCTCGTGTGACAAAATAGAATTGTCTGAGGATGTGACAAGGCTTATTTACAGTCCGACTTTGGAAGATGCAAAAGCCAAGGTCAAAACTGTATCAGCCTCAAACATCAATACGATCTATGATGAAAACAATGTAGAGATTGGAAAAGAGACTTATACCTTATCCATCGATCGAACTGAATTCAAGGAAGGTTATTCCTATAAAAGAACGGATACCTATTCTGGAACAAGAGTCGTGATGGATACAAGCTACTCCACATCTTTGATGGTAAGTGAAAAGAACACTTCTGTTTCCTATAACACAGACACTTCCTGTTATGAAGTGACTGTCCTTTTAAAAGGTTATAGTGCTGGCGATGAAACAAAGACAGAAAAAGAAGTCAATGCCGGCATCTTCCAGTATAAGCAGGGACAGTTTGAATCAGAAATCGACAACAAAGTCTTCTATTCCAGCAATGTCTCTTCCCGTTATACAGGCGGATATTATATGGCTGACTTCTTCAAGACCATCTTAAGCGAGTATAAGTCCTTCAGCGTAAAAGACAACTGTCTTGTCTATACGATCAAAGACAAGATCTACAAGGCCAACAAGAACGAAAAAGCTTTGGTCAATGAAGAGCTTGTCATGAACGATTTCGGTATGCTTGTCAGCATGGAACAGTCCGCTTTGAACTTGTCTAACAATCAAAAAGCGATTTCTTCTACGTCTGTCATCTACAACAAGTAATATCATCAACATCAATCCTGAAACATTAATCGGTTTCAGGATTTTTTGTTGGTCATCTAAATCAACAATTCAAACATCTCTATGTGTCCCCTATAAAAGGCTTCTTATAGCACCTTTGGTATTTTCAGAACCAAACCACTTTATTAAACATCTGAACATTTTTCTTTTACTTTGAACGCTTTTCTTTTAAAATATTTTTCTCAAGGAGAACCACATATGAAAAACAAGCGCTTTACTATCCTTTCCTCCCTCATCCTTCTTTCCCTCTGTTCCTGCAATATCCGCGGTGCAGAAACAAGTCCTAAGGATTCGACTTCTGATAAGACAACAACAAGCAATACTGATACTATTACGACCGATAATATCACAACTGACAAAGTCAGCACTGAAGGCAAGGTCACAAGTGATAAAGTCACAGATAATACAACAACTGATAGCACTTCTTCTGCTACCTATAAGAAGCTGAAGTCTGATTTCACCCAACAGGATTATTCTACTCTTACCTATTATCCTTATATGCCATCCAATGGAGAAATCAATGTTCTTGTCATTCCTGTTGTCGTTTCCGACTATAAATCCAATGCCACAGAGAAAGTCAGAACAGACTTAGAAAAAGCAATGTTCGCAAAGAGCGAAGATACAGGTTGGGAATCTCTCTCTTCCTATTATGAAAAGTCTTCTCACGGGGCATTGAAGATCAATGGAAAAGTGACAGATTGGTACAATCCTAATCTAACTTCTGCACAGATGGTCAAGAAGAACAACAACGACGATTACACCGATAAGCTTCTTTCTGATGCTGTCAGCTGGTATAAGAGCAAATACAATGATGACTGCGCACAATATGACAACAACAAAGACGGTTATATCGATGGCGTCTTCCTCATTTATTCTGCATATGATTTTGCTACCGGCGAAGAATTGGGTAAGACACTCGATGAAAATCTCTTCTGGGCTTATACCACAATGGATTACAATGCAGAGTCCAATCTCAAATCTCCTAATGGCGGCTATTATTTCTGGGCCAGTTATGACTTCTTGTATGAAGGATACGGAACAGACAAGGTCGACAGTCATACCTTTGTCCATGAAACAGGCCATATGCTCTCTCTTACCGACTATTATTCTTATACTACTAAGGACAAAAACGGATACAACATCTATAGCCCGATGGGCGGTGTCGATATGATGGACTACAACATCTGCGAACAGGATTGCTATTCCAAATTTGTATTAGGCTGGAACGAACCATATTATGTCGATAAAGAGGGTGAAATCACCATCAACAGCGCAGCTACAAGCTTAGACTCTATCCTCATTCCGACAAAGAAGGGCGATGTCACTAATTCCTATGATGAATATGTGATGTTAGAACTTTTCTCACCTTCTCTTGGACTGAATGAAAAAGACTTAAGAGAGGGATACGGAAACTATACACCGGAAGGAAAGCTCAACAAAGAAGGAGTCAGAGTCTATCATGTCGATAACAGAGTCTGCACATTCAAAGATGTCGATAGCAACGACAATCCGATCAATCCGAAATATGCGGACTTAAAGAACATCGACGAAAACAACTACTATGTTGTCGCACATGAAAACTCAGTTACTGGATATTACAACAGCGAAAGCGGCGTTTCCTTAAACTACATGAATGAGAATTACCGCAATGTCACGCAGCTTTCCAAGAGCAACCGTGTGTTTGCAAAGAATGGTTACACCTTCGAAAATCAGGATATGTTCTATCAAGGCGAATCCTTCGATGCTGCGAAGTTTGCAAATCAGTTCCCGAACAGGACAAAGATGAACAACGGAAGCGAGTTAGCATACAACTTCACTGTCGTCGATATCAAAGATCATCAGGCTACAATCCGCTTCACGAAAAACTAGAGAGAAAAAGATTCCCGATTGGGAATCTTTTTCAGTGGCTGCTACTTGTTTTCGTCATCTTCTTTTAATGGTCTTCCATCAGGACCATAGTTTTCTTTAGATGATGACTTATCAGGATCGATAAGAAATGCTTTTCTCATGAATCCAGTAAATTTCTTGGTTGTTTTCTCTAATGCAGCCTTTTCTTTCGTACGTCTTAGGCTTTCAGGAAGAGAGGAGATGAATTTCTCTTTGTATTCCTGTCTTGTCTTTTTCTGTTCTTCGACAAGCTTTTCGTATCTTGCAACGATATTGGAATTCTTTGCAATCTTGGAGATGCGGGAGAAGAGGCCGATGGAGTGGATCAAGTCGACTAAGAAGATGCCATAGACTAAACCGAGGATAAAGATGAATCCGAAGTGTGCAACGCTTCCGCTGGTTGTGCTTCCGAACATGTAGGCAAAGCTCAGTTCAAAGGCTTTATAGACAAACGGATTCAATCCGTAATAGAAAATGATGGCGACAGCAAACCAGATGACAGAGAAGACAGGGCAGATAATGCCCATGATGTTTCCTCTCATATTGGTATAGTCCCAAAGTCTTACTTTGAATCCTTTGACAAAGATAAGACCGGCGACAAATTCAAGAATCGTCATAGAAACGCCCATGATCACAATAGGCAATAAATCAAAGTAAGTCGGTCCGCTTACGTATTCTCTTCCAAAAAGATTTCCAGTCGGATTGTAGAAGACATATTTATCAGGCATGAAGGATAAGATCAGCCAAGAGAGCAAAAACATCAGTACGACACCGCATCCATATAAAGGCAGCCATGGTCCTCTCATGAAGCCTGGGTTGACCCATTTCTTTGCGGAGACAAATCTTCTGAACAGCACTTCCAATAAGTAACCTAACATACATCCGACAATGAAAATGAAGAGAATCGTCAATAGAATTTTGCTTGGTAAATTGGTGTCTTGGACACCTGTGGCAAGAAATGGATTGATAAAGCGCATACTACCCCCTCTTTCGAATCAAAAATATGATAACATATTTCTACCTTTGGAGGTACTTATGGATAATCATCGCATTGTATATTTAGGAACACCAGATATTTCAGCTTATGTCTTAAAAGGACTTGTCGACAATGGATTCAATATTGTCGGTGTCGTCACAAAAGAAGATAAGGTCAGAGGAAGAAACAACAAGGTGGAAGAATCCCCTGTTGCCAAGATGGCACATCAGTTAGGTCTTCCTGTTCATAAACCTCATCGCCTCAATAAGGACTTTGAAATCCTTAAAGAGTGGAAACCCGATCTTCTTCTCACTTTCGCCTATGGTCAGCTGATCTCAGATGAGATTCTTTCTCTTGCCCCTTATAAGCCGCTGAATCTTCACGCTTCTCTTCTTCCTAAATACCGCGGAGCCGCTCCGATTCAGTACGCATTAAGAAACGGAGATGAAGTCACCGGTGTCTCTTTGATGGAGATGGTCCATGAGATGGATGCCGGAGATGTCTATTCTGTCATCGAAACAAAAATCGATGAAAAGGACAACTATACGACTTTAGCTGATAAGCTCTCTCATGATGCGCTAACTATGGCTCTTGATGCTTTGCCAAAGTATTTCAATCATGAACTTCATGGTGTAAAGCAGAATGAGAACAAAGTTTCCTTCTGTCCGACCATCAAGAAAGAAGAAGAACATCTCAATCTATATACTGATCCTAAAACATTTATCAATCAGGTACGCTCTTTGTCTCTCACTCCTGGCGGACATCTCAGTTTCAATGACGAAATGCTGAAAATCTATGAAGCAAGCTATTATTCTGATAAAACAGGTGAAATCGGAAAGATTGTTTTGGCACATAAGAAACAGATTGTTCTTCAGCTTGAAAAAGGACAGGTTCTATTGAATGTTCTTCAAAGACCAGGTAAGAAGATGATGTCAGCATCGGACTTCAACAACGGTGTCCATGATTTAGAAGGCTCAATATTAAAATGAAAAAAGAAAAAACAGAAAAAACAAATGTAATGAGATTGCTTGATTCCTTAAGCATCTCTTATCAGATTCATGAATATGACAGTGAAAAAGCAGTCTCCTGCAAAGAGGTGGCTGCTATCCTGTCTCAGGATGTCGAACAGGTCTTCAAGACACTTGTCACCATCGGAAAAAGCGGTGAACATTATGTCTTTGTCGTTCCTGGCGAAGGCAATCTTGATCTTAAGAAAGCAGCTAAAGCATCCGGTGAGAAATTCATCGAGATGATTCCGCAGAAAGACCTTCTTCCTCTCACCGGTTACATCCATGGCGGATGCTCACCTATCGGCATGAAGAAGAAATTCGAAACTTTCATCGATGAGACTGCACAGCTTTTCGATACCATTTTTGTCTCTGGCGGAAAAAGAGGAGTCCAGATTGAAATATCGCCTCTCGATCTACAGCAAGCGACGGATGCCGCTTTTATCGATATAACGGAAGACAAGTAAACAAAAATCAGCGTCAAAAAACGTGGGACGAAATATCCCACGTTTTTTGATTGAGCGATTTAGTAGTTGGCTTTGTCAACAGAACCGAAGAGTCTGATCTTCTCTTCGACCTTGTCGCAGATAGCCTGATAGCCCGGCTTGAGAAGCTTTCTAGGATCATAACCCTTTTCCTTGTTCTCAGCAGTCGGATCAGCCTTGCCAGCAGCACAATAATCGATTGTGGCCTGAGCGAAGACTAACTGGCAGTCAGTGTTGACATTGATCTTGCTGACACCATCGTGGATGGCATGGACGATCTGATCATCCGGGATGCCTGTTCCGCCATGTAAGACAAGAGGAATGTAGTTTGTGGCCTTGTTGATCTTATCAAGGGCATCAAAATGAAGTCCCTTCCAATCTACAGGATAGATACCATGGATATTTCCGATACCGGCAGCCAAGAAATCGACACCGAGATCGACGATCTTTTTGCATTCTTCCGGATCAGCGACTTCACCGTCGGCAGTGATGCCGTCTTCGGTTCCGCCGATAGCACCGACTTCAGCTTCGATACTCATTCCATGGTCGTGGGCAAGCTTAACCAATTCAGTAGTCTTTTCGACATTCTCTTCGAAAGGAAGACTGGAGCCATCGAACATGATGGAACTATAGCCGGCTTCGACACAGGCTTTGGCTGCTTCATAATTGCCGTGGTCGAGATGGAGAGCGACAGGAACAGTGATCCCTAAGGCTTTGTCCATGGCTTTGACCATAGCAGCAACGACAGCATAGCCACCCATATACTTAGCAGCACCCATGGATGTTGCGATGATAACAGGGCTATTGAGCTTCTGTGCGGTCAAAAGGATAGCTTTTGTCCATTCAAGGTTATTGGTGTTGAAGTGGCCAACAGCATAATGTCCTTTCTTTGCGGCTTGTAACATTCTAGTAGCATTTACAATCATTTTAAATTGAACCTCTCTTTCAATCGGGAATATTGTAGTTACTTTTCACTCAATTTACAATCATTATTATCTAGAAGGAAGAAAACAAATATCAAACAGGAATATAGCTTTCTGTTTTTAGACTTGTCAATCGGAAGAAAGCTTGAGTTTTTCATGAAAAGGCCAACAGAATCCAATCTATTTCAAACCTATTCTATTTTCATGATATCGATCAATTATCATCGAAATATTCAGGATTGAAAAAGATTCAGACAGAAGCTTTTATAAAGAAACTCTAACATTTTGATATGAAAAGAGCTATTTGCCATATCGTAAAGATATCTCTATCGGCGAATTGTAAATAAGCAACTTGTTTTGAAACAAAAGTTTTATTTTTTTAAAATTTCCTAGTCTTCCAATCATTTCAAAAGGTAAAAGTTTATTTAACGAATTATAATCTTCCGTTATTATTCCGACTATTCAATAAGTTCTTTTCATTCATTTTTTTGAATGTTACAATTAGGTTCAGAGAGAATGGATATAGGGGGCCGATTGTATGGTGGCCCCGTCTCTAGCCTCTACCTAAGTGAGGGCTATCCGCCCATCCTAACAAGACATACAGACCTCCGTCAACATGACAAGGATGAGCGGGCTTACACGAATGATGAAGCTCTATTTTCTCTAAATCATTCATACCAAAGGAGGATAATCAGAGTATGAAAAAGACTTCAGTTTTGATGGGATTAGTCAGTTTGGTTGCTATCGCCGGCGGTTTGACTAGCTGCGGCAAGAACAGTGCCGAAATCGCAGTCGTCACAGATGTCGGTCTTTTAAAGGATGGCGGTTTCAACGAAGGTACCTATAATGGTGCAGTCGAATTCGCTACTTCCGCCAAGAAGACATATCAGTATTATCAGCCTGCCAATGGTGGCGAAGCTACTGATAACGATCGTATCGCTGCTATGGAAACAGCCATCAAGAACAATGCCAAGGTCATCGTCGCCCCTGGTTTCTTACAGGCTGCCGCTATGACAAAGGTCGCAAGCGAAAACCCCGAAGTCAAATTCATCTTCGTCGATGGTTGGACCTTAACTGATGATAAGAAGAATGTCCTTAATAATGTCACTGCTATCACATATAAGGAACAGGAATCTGGTTTCTTAGCTGGTTATGCCGCTGTCAAAGACGGCTATACCAAATTAGGCGGATGCTTCGGCGGTGGCGGATCCAATCCTGCCTGCAACCGTTATGCTTATGGTTATGTCCAGGGCATCAACGCAGCCGCAGCTGAACTCAGCAAGCATGTCGAAACCAAGATTTCTTATAAGTTCGGTGAAAACTTCGGTGCTTCTACCTCATTAGTCACTCAGATGGATGGCTGGTATGCAGCCGGCACTGAAGTTGTCTTCTCCTGCGGCGGATCCATGGTCAACTCCGTCATCACTGCTGCTGCTAAGACTGAAAAAGGCAAAGTCATCGGTGTCGATACTGATCAGGCTTCCTTAAGCGATAGAGTCATCACTTCCGCTCAGAAGGGCTTAGCCGTTTCTGTCAAGACTGTTCTCACTCAGATCTACAACAATGAATGGGATACAAAGCTCGGCGGAAAGACTCAGAACTTAGGCGCTGCCGAAAATGCAACTGGTCTTCCTACTGCTAAGGATTCTTGGAGATTCACAAAGTTCACAACCGAAGAATACAACACCGTCTTCACCAAGATCAAGACTGGTGCTCTTACTCCTGATGCAACTGTTGCTGAAAACTGCAATGACCAGGCCTTCTGGAACAAAGACGCTTTCACCAACGTCACAGTTACAGTCGAAAGATAATTTTCAAAAAATAGCCTAGCTGTCATTAGCCCTCTAAATTCGCTTTAGAGGGCTATTTATTAAAAAGGATTCAGGAGAATCAATATGGAAAACGAAAACTATGTAATCGAGATGCGAAACATCACCAAAGTCTTTCCTGGAATCAAAGCAAATGACAACATCACCTTAAAACTGAAAAAAGGTGAGATTCATGCTTTGCTCGGTGAAAACGGAGCAGGAAAATCAACTTTGATGAGTGTCCTCTTCGGTCTTTATCAACCTGATGAAGGCGAAATCTACAGAGACGGAAAGCTTGTCAAGATCAAGGATCCTAACGATGCCACCAAACTTGGAATCGGTATGGTCCATCAGCATTTCAAATTGGTTGAATGCTTTACGATCTTAGACAACATCATCTTAGGTGCCGAAGACAGCAAACTCGGTTTTGTCACAAAGAAAAAGGCCCGTAAAAAAGTCGAAGACTTGATGGAAAGATACGGATTGAAGGTCGATCTTGACAGCAAAATCCGCGATATCACTGTCGGTATGCAGCAGAGAACCGAAATTCTCAAGATGCTCTATCGTGACAATGAAATTCTTATCTTCGATGAACCAACTGCTGTTTTGACTCCTCAGGAAATCGATGAACTCATGAAGACCATGCGCTTCTTAGCAAGCGAAGGAAAATCGATTCTTTTCATTTCCCATAAACTGAATGAAATCATGAAAGTCAGCGATACTTGCACCATTCTAAGAAAGGGCAAGTATATCGCCACTTTGACAACAAAAGATACCAACATAGAGGAGCTCGCCTCTTTGATGGTCGGAAGACATGTCTCCTTCACTGTCGATAAGAAACCGGCAACACCCGGAAAGACAATCCTTGAAGTCGATGATTTATCGATGAAATCCAAGGAAGGTCACAAAGCCGCCTTGAAGGATGTATCTTTCAGAGTTCATGCGGGCGAGATTGTCACAATCGCTGGTATTGAAGGAAATGGTCAGACCGATTTGGTCGATGCCATCACCGGCCTTTCAAAAGTTCAGCATGGAAAGATCATTCTTAATGGAAACGACATCACAAAGGGTTCCATCCATAAGAGAATCAAAGATGGTATGTCCCATATTCCAGAAGACAGACACAAACATGGTCTTGTTCTTGACTTCAGTCTTGAAGAAAATATGGTTTTAGAGCGTTATAGACAAAAGCAATTCTCTAAAAGCGGATGGATTCGTTTCAAGAACAGACAGGAAAATGTCAATAGGATCATCTCTGAATATGATGTCCGTTCTTCTTTAGGCGGAAACACAACCGCAAGAAGCATGTCGGGCGGAAACCAGCAGAAAGCAATCGTAGGAAGAGAACTTGATAAAGCTCACGACCTTCTGGTTGCAGTTCAGCCTACACGTGGTCTTGATGTCGGTGCTATTGAATCGATTCATAAGAGAATCATTCAGGATAGAGATGAAGGACATGCCGTCCTTCTCATCTCCTTGGAATTAGATGAAGTCATGAATCTTTCCGATCTTATCTATGTCATTTATGAAGGTGAAATCGTCGCCTTATTCAAAGGCGGAACCGTCACCAGCGAAGAGATGGGCCTTTATATGGCTGGCGGCAAGAAGATGACAGCCGAAGAAATCAATGCCGTACTGAAAATGGAGGGTGGAGACAATGACTAAGAGAAATAAAGCCAATCCTTTCAATAGAACAAAAGGATTACAATCTTTCGTTTCATCCATCACTTCTATTCTTATCGGTTTTATTGTCGGTATCCTCGTAATGCTGATCTGTTCCTTCTTTGTCGAAAACGCTGATTTCGGTCAGGGCATCCTCATCTTATTGCAAGGACCTTTCGCTGCCTTAAAGCCAATCAAAGAACTTGGAAACATGCTCTTCTACACAGTTCCGTTGATCTTCACCGGTCTATCTGTCGCTATCGCATATAAGACAGGCTTATTCAATATCGGTGCACCAGGTCAGTTCCTCTTAGGTACGATGGTCTCCTTGTTGATTGCACTCAATGTCGATTCCACAGGAAACAAGACACAAGGTATCTTCGTCTGGATTGCAGCAGTGCTCTGCGGTATGATAGCCGGTGCCTTATGGGGCATGATTCCTGGACTTCTCAAAGCTTTCTTAGGAATCAACGAAGTCATCATCTGCATTATGACAAACTGGATTGCAGCCAATATGTTCACTTGGGTCTTCACCAACCAACAGCATTTGGTCAACACATCCAGCGGTAAATCCGGCTTCCTTATCACAACAGCCGTGACAGGCAATGGCACTCCAGGCTTAGGCATGGATGTCTTATTCAAAGGAAGTTATCTTGACGGCAGTATCTATTTTGCTATCATCATAGCCATTCTCTTATGGCTTTTGATCAACAAGACCACAATCGGCTATTCCATGAGAGCCTGCGGTCTTAATAAGTTCTCTGCCAAATATGCAGGTATGAACGATAAGCTCAATCTTGTTCTCGCTATGGCAATCGCCGGCGGCATGGCCGGTTTAGGCGGATGTTTCTATTACCTCAACCCTGGTATTGAAATCTGCTATACCAGCGTCTATCAGTCGCTTCCTGGATATGGATTTGATGGCATTCCTGCCGCACTCCTTGCAAACTGCAATCCGATTGCAGTCATCTTCTCTTCCATCTTCATGCGTTATCTCTACTCCGCAGGCGGAAATCTTCCTAGAAGCAACTTCAACCTTTACTTCTCCAACCTCATTGTCGCTATCATCATCTACCTTTCCGGCTTCTCCCGTTTCTTTGGCGAAAAGATGCTCGATATCGAAGCTTTTGCCGAAAAGAACAGAAAGAAAAGATACTTCAAGATTCTTACAGCCGGCTTATTAGTGGATAATGTCGCAAAGGAGGGCAAATAAGATGTTCTCAATCGTAATGCAATCGACTATCGCCTGCATGATTCCTCTTCTTATTGTCGCTTTAGGCGGTGTCTTCTCTGAGCGCAGCGGTATCATCAACCTCGCGCTTGACGGCGAAATGATCTTCGGTGCCTTCATCGGTGCTATCTTCTGCAGGGTGATGATCCAGAACAATATCATGGCCGCAACAAGCCAGTGGCTCTTTGTTCTCGCTATGCTTGTCTCTATGGTCGCTGGTATGCTTCTTTCCCTCTTGTTATCCTTTGCAGCAATCAAGATGAAAGCCGATCAGACTATCGCAGGTACAGCTCTTAACATCTTAGCTCCTGCCATTGTCTGCGCATTCGGTCTTCTCTTCTTCTCCTCTGAAAAGATCTCCAGCGGCGCCAACTTCGTTCTGACTTCCTCTAGTTATTCCAACAAAGCCTTCTCAAGCGCAGTCGCCAACAACAAATTCTTAGGTTTCTTCTTCGATAAAGTCTATATATCCACTTATATCTGCATCATCTTATTCATCCTCTTATCCATCTGGCTCTATAAGAGCAAGGTCGGAACCCATCTTAGAGCATGCGGCGAACATCCTCAGGCTGCAGACAGTGTCGGTATCAATGTCTATCGCATGAGATACTTAGGAACCTCTATCTCCGGCGCACTGGCCGGTTTAGGCGGATTTGTCTATATCGCAACAATCGCCGGCACCATCGCTGAGTCTCAAGTCGACGGACTTGGCTTCCTTGCCTTAGCCATCATGATCTTCGGTAACTGGAACCCTGTTTTTATCGCCTTAGGTTCTCTTCTCTTCGGCTTCCTCAAGTGCTTAGGCGTCTTAGCTCCTCAGATTCCGTTCCTTTCCAACCTCAACCTTCCAATGTACTTCTACAACATGATTCCGTATATCATTGTCATCGTCGTTCTCATCATCACACATAACAAATCAGGATGCCCGAAAGCAGAAGGTATTCCTTACGATAAGGGTCAACGTTAAGCTATTCTATATTCATTCATGGTCATCTGAGCTGTTCGCTCAGGTGACCTTTTCAGTTTTGTGGAAATTATTGGTTTTCCAAGTCAAAGAAAAGGATTCAATGTGTATAATATGGATGAGGTATCGTTATGAACAAAACACAAGAAAGCATCTATGAAGTCATCACAAGCAATAAGCTGACATATGAGCAGAAACTGAAGAATCTTGCCGGAATCGCGGAAAACGAGTTGGATGTTCTTCCTATCAGTGAAAAGACAGCCTATTATTTTTCGACCGGTGCAATCAATGACCTATTTGAAGGTCATGCCCCCTATCGTCCCCGTTATGTGATGCCTGATTATGATAGATACCTGAGAAACGGTTCTGAATTTCTTCGCGTCAAGCCTCCCAAGGCTTTGGATGAGGCGATATTTGCTTTGATGATGCTTTATCATCACGTTCCTTCCATCACTTCATTTCCGGTCTATTTAGGCTCTTTAGATACACTTCTTGAGCCATACTGCAAAGACTTAAGCGATGATGAGATCAAAGAAAAATTAAGACTTTTTCTTAATTTCTTAGACAGAACGATCGATGATTCGTTCTGTCATGCCAATATCGGTCCTGTTGAGACAAGAGTCGGCAATCTCCTTTTGGATGTAGAAGCTGAATTAGAGAATACTGTTCCTAATCTCACTATAAAATTTGATAAAGACATCACAAGCGATGCTTTCATGAAAAAAGCGATCATGTGTTCTTTGAAGTGCTCCAATCCTGCTATCTGCAATGATAAAGCAAACAGGGACTATTACAATGGTGGATATGGAATCTCATCCTGTTACAACATCCTTCCTATCAGAGGAGGAAGCTATACGCTGACTAGAGTCACGCTGACAAAACTGATTGAAGAAACAACTGATATTGAGAAGTTCATCAATGTCGTTCTTCCTGAATGCCTACAGTGCATTGCTGAATACGAGAATGAACGCATCCGTTTCTTAGTCGAGAAATCCAACTTCTTCAATTCTTCTTTCTTAGTGAAGGAAGGACTGATCGACAAAGACAGATTTGTTCCGATGTACGGTGTCACCGGTCTTGCTGAATGCGTCAACGGATTATTGAAAGACAAGGGCTTGAAATACGGACATGACAAAGAAGCTGATGATTTAGGTGTCAGAATCATGGAGAAGATCAAAGAGGTCGTCCATTCTTTCAAGGCCGTCTATACACCTTTGACTGACAATCATTTTGTCCTTCATGCACAGGTCGGATTAGATAGCGATATCGGTGTGACAAGCGGTGTCAGAATTCCTGTCGGCGAAGAACCAGATAGTTTCTTCGATCATTTAAGACATAGCGCAAGATATCACGCTTATTTCCCGGCAGGGGTTGGAGACATCTTCCCTATCGCTGATAATGTCAAACAGAATCCAGATGCCCTTCTTGATATTGTAAAAGGTGCATTCGATCTTGGCGTTCATTATATGTCCTTCTATTCTGCCAATACGGATTTAGTCAGAATCACTGGATATTTAGTCAAACGTTCTGAAATGGAGAAGTATGATAAAGGTGAGGCTGTCATCAAACAGACCACCCATTTAGGAAGTCCGAATTATAAGGTCAACAATTTGAAAAACAGAAAGGTGAGAATGGGATGATGTCTGTTCTCGCACCTATCAACAAGATCATCGAATGCTCAACTGTCGATGGGCCTGGAACAAGGACTTCTGTCTTTGTTCAACGATGCAATATCCACTGCCTTTACTGTCATAATCCAGAGACACAGAATCTCTGTTCCAGCTGTGGTATATGTGTTAAATCCTGTCCTAGTCATGCTCTTTCTTTTGATGAATCCAATAGAGTCATCTATAACGAAAGCAAGTGTCTTAGCTGTGATACCTGTATCAGTATCTGTCCTAACAAAGCTTCACCAAAAGTGAGATATCTAAGCGCTGAAGAAGTCTATCACCTGATTGAAAAGAATATACCTTTTATCAGAGGAGTTACTGTCAGCGGAGGAGAATGTTCCTTGTATCCGGAGTTTCTTCTTGAATTATTCAGGCTCTGCAAGAAAGACCGTTTATCCTGCCTTCTTGATAGTAATGGTATGGTAGACTTTTCTATTTATCCGGAACTGATGTCGTTGACCGATGGTGTGATGTTAGATATCAAATCCTGGGACAATGATATCTATCAAAGGCTAACAGGATACGATAACAATATTGTCAAAAAGAATCTTTCTTATCTTGATTCCATCGATAAAATCGAAGAGCTAAGAATCGTTGTCCTTCCTGATTATGTCGATTATTATCGTTGTATCGATGGCATTAAGGAAACAATCAAAAAGACAAGCATCTCAACGTTAAAACTGAAATTGATTAAGTTCAGAAAGAACGGAGTCAAAGGAGTTTTAAAAGATACGCCTTCTCCTAGTGATGCCTTGATGAATGACATTAGAAAGTACGCAGAGGAGAAAGGATTTCAGAAGATTGAGATACGTTAAAAGGAGCCTTGACGGGCTCCTTTTATACTAGTCGTTGAACAGTTCTTTGATTTCCTTTAAAGTCTCTTCATTCGGTTCCTGTGTGAACTCGACATAATAGCCGTCATCCTTGACCTCACGAAGCGTGAGACGTCTATTGTGATAGATGACAAGAATCTTCTTTTTGAAGCGGACAGGCCCGATTCTGAAACCGGCGCGAAGGAAGTCATCCAAACAGTCATTCTCGTTGTCCCAGACTTTGATAAGCTGTTTCTCATTGAGAAGGACGTTGATCGGACGGATGATCTTGTCGTCTCTTCTGACTTTAGGAATGCCTTTGTGAACCAAGGAAGAGGGCGTGTAATGCTTTCCATCTTCCGAGATGAGACGGAAACGAAGAATGTTGTCATTCTTGTTCTTCTCATCTTCGCAGGAGAAGTAGACATCCTTCTGATAGATCTCATCAAGAATCTGACACTGAGAGAGAATCTTATCAAATTTCTCCTTGCTGTAGGTGTGCAATTCCTGTTTTGTGGTATAGAGATTTCCGCTCTTCATCTCTGTGAATGTCATGTCATTGTTTAAGATGACATCAGCATTCATACGGCAAGGATAAATCGATTCATAATAGGATTTGACGATATACTGGAAATAGATAGAGATCGTGAAGACATTATCGGCTGAGGTTGTCATAGCATCGCGGATAATTCTTCTCAAGAAGAGGGATTTGGGATTGCCGTCGATGAAGTCTTTGATCGTATAGACGTTTCTTAATGCATCGACAAGAGTCGGATCAAGAGCATAGATGCCTTCAATCAAGATGACATCATAGTCATTTCCGGAGACCGTTTCATCGGAAGGAACTCTTTCACTGACGACTTTTGAATATTTCTTTGTCTGTATGCTTCCACCAGAGAGGAGAATTTTGACATCTTCGGCAGCTTCCTTTAAGTCATAGACAGTCGGTTCATCGAAGTTCAGTACTTTCCATTCTGCATAGAGGGCATTGATGAACTTATCAAGGTCTTCTTTTGAAAAATAGGATTCAACTGCTTTTCTGATATCTTTTAAGACATTCTGGTCGTACTTCTTATCAAAAGGAACGTCGTAGATGATCTTTTTGATGATCTCTTCGATTTCACTCAGATGTTCGATATGACCATCGAAATAATTGTCTCTGACCTTATTTGGAATGATATGGCTGAGACCAACATTGTACTGGTCAAGGGAGATCGTGATGGCACGATGTCCGTTCTTTGCCAAGAACTTCTCTAAGAATGCAGCAGAATAACTCTTACCGGAAGAGGAAGCGCCTGAAATCAGTACGGCAGGTTTCTTGTTGCTTTCCAACGCTTCTTCGACAAGATCCAAATTAGCAAAAGCCCATTTATCCAAATGGTGATACTCTAAACTCATATTTCACCTCCCCTTGATTATTGCTGCGAAATCCAGCTCAACAATGATGATGCGGTCTGATAGAAGTATTTTCCGACTGTGAAGATGCTGCTATCATCCAGTTTCAATTGATCATTGAGCCAGTTATGAATCACATCGTTTCCCATCTTCAGTGATAACTGATCGACAAGCGAAGCAAGAATGAAGACAACAAGGACAATAAATATCGCTTTTGATCCACCTAAGAGCAGACCGAAGACTCTTCCTAAGAAGCCTTTTCCGTCATTTTTCTTTTTGCCGTCATTATTTTTGTCATCGCTTCCGAAAAGCATCTTCCATATAGGACTGAGAATGACGCGAAGAAGGAGGAAAGCGAGAAGGAAGATGATGACAAAAGCGGATGCGACAAGAGTCAGAAAGGCAAAGGAGGAAGCAAGTGCTGTTGCTATATCGCTTGTGTTATCAAGGACTCTTGACGTAAACATCCCTTGGAAGAATCCAGGGATTTTAAGTTCAGTCAAAGCGACTTTAAACTGGGACATCATGACTGCTTCATCCGTCGAGACAGCATCGGTGAAAGAGGATGTTGTCGGAAGAAGATTGAAATACATGCCCTGGACCGTCTCATATCCGAAGGAAGTATCCATCAGATATCTTCCTAAAGGTCCGCATGCCATATAGGCAGCACCTGCTGAGATTATAAAGAATGCAAAATTAAGCTTCTTAAGAGGGAATCCTTTGATAAGACCGATGATCAGTCCTAAACCGATGATGACTAAAATAACAATATCAATAATGCTCATATCAATAATAAATAGACTCCTTGACCTGTTTTTCGTATTCTTCTCCGCATAGGGCATTGACAATCAGAAATGCAAAATCGATTGTTGCTGCTGCGCTTCTTCCGGTGATGATATTATCATCTCTCACCGCATACTGATCGACGTATGTTCCGCCGAAGTCTTCATCCATCGAGGTGAAGCAGGTATACTTCTTTCCTTTCAATAATCCTAAGTGACCTAATATAGTCGGTCCCGCACAGATTGCAGCAATGACCTTGCCTCTGGAATAGAAGTTCTGGATCATGGCTAAGAAGTTGGGATTCTGCTCTTCAGCAATATATTCAGGGCCTCCAGGGATGACAAGGCAATCATACTCAGAGAAGTCGACATCTTTAAGATTGACCATGTCAGAAGAGACAAGACCATATCTTCCTGTCGCTTTATTATTATCGATTGCGGCAAAGGTGACATCAAGGCGTGCACGGCGAAGGATAGCAAGTGTTCCGATTGCTTCGATATCTTCAAAACCATCTGTAACAACCATCAATATTTTCATTAAGAATTCCTCCAATGGAAAAATCATTATATATTTTATATAATAATTTGTACAAAATAAAGATTCATCATATGCACTCGATTTTAAAACAACAGAAATCCATCAAAGGTTATGTCTTTCCTTTTGAGGGTGAAAAGCACTGGGCAAGCGTTGTTCTTGTCCCTTACAGAAAAGACACATGGAGAGAAGATGCTCTTCCTGCCATCGAAGAATATTTATCTGTCGTCAAGGCTATCGCCCGTTTTGAGCGTGTGATCGTCGTCATCGATCCGTCAATCGATTACAAGATCGTCAGACGTTTTGAAATGGAAAACACTCACATTCTCCGACTCAAATACGATGATAGCTGGGCTAGAGACACACTTCCTATCTTCCTAAAGAACGATGAGGAGAAGAGACTTGTCGGTGTCGATTTCGGTTTCAATTCATGGGGCGGTGACTTTGATGGTCTCTATACGCCTTATGATGATGACAACAATTTAGGAAAATATTTCCTTCTGGAAACGATGATTCATCGTTATCCGGTGAAGGATTTCATCCTCGAAGGCGGAAGTGTTCACACTGATGGAGAAGGCACCCTTCTTACAACAGAGGAATGTCTGCTCTCTCAAGGCAGGAATCCATCCTTGAGCAAGGAGCAGATCGAAGAGAAGCTGAAAGAGACGCTCAATGTCGAAAAAGTTCTCTTCCTTCCCTATGGAATCTATGAGGATGAGACAGATGGTCATGTCGATAACATGTGCTGTTTCTTAAAGCCCGGCGTTGTCTTATTGGCATGGACGGATGATCAAGATGATCCGCAGTATGAACGCTGTGTCAAAGACTATGAATATCTTTCTTCTGTCCTAGACAGCAAGGGAAGAAAGCTTGAAATCATCAAGATGCCTGTTCCTAAGACCATGTATATGACAAAAGAGGAAGCCAATGAGCTCACCTTGTCTGAATCTGCCATCAAGAGGATGGAAGGAAGAAGACTGGCTGGAAGCTATGTCAACTTCTACATGGGAGAGAAGTTCATCCTTCTTCCGCAGTTCAATTGCGAAGAAGACAAGAAAGCTATTGAAATCCTGAAAGATTTCTATCACGATGAAAAAGAGATCATTCCTATCTATTCAAAGGAGATCTTATTAGGCGGAGGCAATATTCATTGCATCACGAAGCAGATTCCGTTTATGGAACATTACCCGATCAGACCGGAGGATGAAGATTTATGAAAGTAACATTGTCTTTAAGTCAGATGAGCTGTTCTCACGATTATGATGAGAACATCAAGAAGGAAACAGCCTTCATCAAGGAAGCGAAGAAGAAAGGTGCAGACTTGATCCTTCTTCAGGAACTTTTCGAAAGAAACTACTTCTGCCAGATCGAAGACTACAACCGCTTCGATTTTGCAGAGGAATACGAGAATTCCAAAACCTTGGAATACTTCTCCAAGCTTGCAAAAGAACAGGAGATCGTCATTCCTGTCTCCTTCTTTGAAAAGAAGGGCTGCTGCTATTTCAATTCCATCTGTGTCATCGACAAGGATGGAAAAAGACTCGGCCTTTACAGAAAGACACATATCCCTACAGGCGAATGCTATGAAGAGAAGTTCTACTTCGCTCCTGGCGATACCGGATATCAGGTCTTCCGCTCTAAGGCTGGCAATGTCGGTATCGGCATCTGCTGGGACCAGTGGTTTATGGAAACCGGAAGAATCCTTGCCTTAAAAGGTGCGGATTATCTTCTTTTCCCGACTGCCATCGGCTCTGAGCCTGTATTAGACAAAGATTCCATGCCGCATTGGAGAAATGCGATGATCGGACAGAGCGCACTCAATATCATGCCAGTTCTTGCAAGCAACAGAGTCGGCATCGAAAAAGAGGAGCACTCCAGCATGAAGTTCTTCGGTTCTTCCTTTATGACCGATGAGACTGGTACCATCGTCGAAAGCCTCAACAGAGAAGAAGAGGGACTTCTCATCCACTCCTATGATCTTGATGAGATTCAGAAGAACAGAAGAGACTGGGGCATCTTCCGCGATAGACGCCCTGAGATGTACACTCCTATCCTTAAGATGGATGACAGCGAGAAATAAAAATGACATTCTTATCATTCAATGTAAACTCCATCAAGGCATATTTAGGAAAGGATCTTCTTTCTCAGTGGCTTCCTCTCTCTCCTGATTTCATCTCCATCGAGGAACTGAAGCTCAGTGAGAAGGAACATAAGGATTTTCCTTTTGTTATAGAAGGATATACGCCTTATTGGACTGTATCCAAGGTCAAAAAGGGCTATAGCGGAACTGCAATCCTTACAAAAAGAGAACCGCTTTCTGTCCATTATGGACTGATCGACGGAAAATATGATGAGGAGGGTAGAGCGACGACTTTGGAATTCGAGAACTTCTATTATGTCACCCTCTATGTTCCAAATTCCGGAGAAGAACTGAAACGCCTTGATTTCCGCATGCAGTTTGAAAAGGATCTAAGAGAGTACCTCACTCTTTTAAAGAACAAGAAACCGGTCATCGTAACCGGCGACTTGAATGTCGCTCACAATGAGATCGACTTGAAGAATCCTAGCACCAATCATCATTCTGCCGGTTTTACCGATGAGGAGAGAAGAGAGTTTTCAAAGCTTCTCGACTTAGGTTTTGTCGATACCTTCAGAAAGCTGCATCCTGAAGAGAAGAAATACTCTTATTGGTCTTACTTCAGAAATGCAAGAAAGACCAATGCTGGATGGAGGCTTGACTATATGTTAGTGACAGAAGATATCTTCCCGCTTGTAAAAAGAAGCGAAATCTTAAATGATGTCTTCGGCTCTGATCACTGCCCTGTTCTTCTTGATATCGACTTGAAATAACAACTAATGTTTGAAATACGATACGTTTTGGTATAAATTGATATAAGATAATGTTCATAGATGACTTATATGATTTATTCTATGAAAGATTTAATTTGAAAGGTCTGTTTATAATGGAAAACAATGAAACACTGACCCCGTTTGTCAATGAAATCGGGGACTATCCTATCAAAGTCGTCGCATTAGGCGGCATGGATGAGATGGGTAAAAACTGCTATGTCATCGAAGTCAACAATGATGCCTTCATCATCGAGGCCGGTCTGAAATATCCGACCAGCGCCCTTCCTGGTGTCGATTTCATCATTCCTGATTTCACCTACATCAAGAATATCGCTCATCGCGTCAAGGCTATTATCATCACACATGGTCATGATGATCAGTATGGTGCCCTCCCCTATCTTCTCAATGTCGTAAGAGCTCCTATCTATGCGACACAGACTACGATCTCCATCATCAAAACCACCTACGGAAACAAGTTCAAGAAGCTCTCTTCCTATGATTTCATTCCGGTCAATCCCAGTGATACTCTCACCATTGCCGGTCATGTCTTTGAGCTTTTCCAGACTACGCATTCTGTTGCGGAATCCTTTGGTTTTGCCTTAAGAACCCGTTTAGGAAACATCGTCTACACCTCTGACTTCATCACCGACTATTCTCCTTTGAAGGGTTACCAGTTCGATCTTCCCAAGGTTGCAAGACTCTCTGAAAACGAGAAGACTTTCCTTCTTATGACAGAGAGTGAAAGCGCCGATCTTCCTGGCATCTCCTCTCCGAATCACAAGATCACAGAGCAGATCAAGAATGCAATCGAAGATCCTACCGGAAAGACTTTCATCTCTATCTACAACCAGAACTTCTATAACATTCAGGAAGTCATCAACTTAGCTATCCGTTATCACAAGAAAATCTGCATCGCCAATCCTGAACAGGTTGCTTTCTTCGATACGATGGCCAAAATCGGTGATATCGTCATTCCTGAAGGCATGAGAATCTCTCTTAGCGATATCAAAAAGACTCCTGCTAAGGATGTCATCATCTTGGTCACAGGAAGCGGAGACAACCTTTATAACTACTGCAAAGAAATCTGCTATGGCAATGTCAACGGCCTGAAGATCGATAACAATGACACCTGGATCAACTGCGCTCCTTCTGTTCCTGGAACAGAGGTCTTGGCAGTCGATACTGCTGATACGATTTTCAGAACAGATTGCCACGTCATCACTTTATCGAGAAAAGAAGTCGCGTCCATGCATGCAAGACAAGAGGACCTCAAGCTGATGATCTCTTTGTTCCGTCCTCGCTATTATCTCCCTGTCAAAGGCGATTTCCGCCTTTTGATGGCCAATGCGACACTTGCCATCGACTTAGGAATCGGACTGAATCACTTCAATACTTTAGTCTATGACAATGGTATGGCACTCGCCTTTGACCAGACCGGAAGAATGATCCACAAGAACATCATGATCAGAAACGGTGATGTCATGGTCGATGGATCATCAGTCGGCGATGTCAAAGAGGCCGCTATCGAAGAGAGAACCAAGATGGCTGACGGTGGCATTGTCGTCATCGGTGTGACTGTCTCTTCCAAGAAGAGACAAATCCTCTCTGAACCTGATATTCAGATGAGAGGCTTCATCTATATGAAGAACAATGAGCCTCTTCTCAATTCCATCGCAACGATGCTGAACACTGCTCTTACTAACCTTTTAGTCAACAGCGAAAAGAAAATCTCCATCCCTGAGATGAGCAAGAAGATCTCTGATAAGATCTCCCGCTTCATCGTCAAGAACACGGATAAGGAGCCGATGGTCTTCTTAGAGATCCTTGATATCGATCAGCTCGAAAAGGTCGATCCTCGTTAAGCAACCAAAGAAAAAGCTTCTGCGTACAAAAACAGAAGCTTTTTCTTTGGCTTTTCTTAAATTTTGAAACGATTACTTGATCAATTCACAGCCGTGGCTTGTACCGATTCTGGTAGCACCGGCCTTGATCATATCTTCCATATCTTCCTTAGTTCTGACACCGCCAGAAGCTTTGACGCCCATTTCAGGACCGACAGTCTTTCTCATCAAAGCGACATCTTCCTTGGTGGCTCCGCCTTTGGAGAAACCGGTTGAAGTCTTGACAAAGTCAGCCCCGGCCTTCTTGGCAAGAAGGCATACTCTGACTTTCTCTTCATCGGTAAGAAGGCATGTTTCGATGATGACCTTCAGAACGAGATTTCCGCATAACTGTTTCAAAGCATGGATTTCATTCTCAACATATTCATCCTGATGATCTTTGAGCTTTCCGATATTGATGACCATATCAAGCTCTTCAGCACCATCGGCAATAGCCTGTTTAAGCTCTTCTTCCTTGCTCTTTGTGCTGGTTGCACCTAAAGGGAAGCCGATGACTGTGCAGACTTTGCTGTCTGTTCCTTTCAGTTCCTTGGCACAGAAAGAAACCCAGCTGGGATTGACGCAGACAGAAGCAAAGTGATGTTCTTTGGCTTCGTCGCAGATTTTCTTGATCTGGCTTTCAGTTGCATCAGGAGCAAGAAGGGTGTGGTCGATCATACGATTATAATTCATGTTCATTACCTCGATTCGTTAAGATTATACCATGAAAGCGACTTTATTCTTCACTTTCATCGCTCTTTCCTCAAAGAAGATGATTTCAATCTCTTTTATTAAGAAAACCAGCTCATTTAAAGCGTTTTTTCAACGTAAGGTATTGAAATATTCTTGCCCGTCTAGTATAATTCTATATCGCTGGAAACAGATTTTATATTCAACGTAAATTAATAGGAGATTATTAAAATGGCTAACATCAAATCACAGAAGAAACGTATCTTAATCGATGAAAGAAACAGACAGCACAATGCTTCCTTCAAGTCTCAGATGAGAACTGCTATCAAGAAGGTCAAGGCTGCTTGCGAAAAGAAGGATCTTGAGCTTGCCGAAAAGCTTCTTCCTGAAGCTGTCGCACTTATTGATAAGTCCGTCAAGGAAGGAATCCAGGCTTTAAATACCGCTTCCCGTCAGAAGTCTTCCCTTATGAAGGCTGTCAACGCTCTTAAGGCTGCTCCTGCTGCCACTGAAGAAAGCAAGTAATCTTCCTAATTTTATTGTGCATATCAGACCAGTCCAATCAACTGGTCTTTTTTGTCTTATACGGCAATCGCTCGTCGCTTTTCGTTAAGTGACGAGTTTTTAATGTTCTAAACTTAAATTCTAGAATAGGAAAGTGGTAACTATACCACTTTTCTATTCTAGACGCATCAATCATTTGTTTTCTTAGACTAAAAAAGCTTCCTACAACGAAGAGGAAGCATTTATCGAATCAGTATCTTTGTCTTAAATAGTTTCTCTGGAAGAGAAGAAGGAAGAGCATCATCTTATTATCGGAATCATCAAGATTCAATTTGATGTCTTTCTCCATCAAAGAGAGATCATTCATGATTCTGATCAATGTTCTGAAGGTCAGATTCTTGGAATCGGACTGAGCGTAATACACCTGTCCTTTTGATACCTTCAGTTCCTTCATGATCTCTTCTTTTTTGTAGTCTCTGTCCGTTAAATAGCGAATCATCGCCATCTTGTTGAACTGACTTGCAAAAATAGGAAGAAGAGAGAGAACATCTGTTCCGTTGTTCTTGAGATCCTCATAGGCGCTGATAGCCTCTTTTGTCCTTCCCTTGACAAGATAAGAGACAATAGAGAAGACATTGTCTTCAAGCGGTCGATAGACCAGCTCTTCGACATCAGTCTTCATGACTTTGTTCGTATAGGTGAATAGCTTATCAAGATTATTGACAAAGGCGAGATAATCGCCCTTTGTTCTCTCTAACAATAAAGCGGCCGCTTCTCTATCGATATCCTTGTGTTCTTCTTTTGCTTTAGAATAGGCAAGCATGATGTAATCATCATTGGAAGGAAGATCGCAGGATACCATCGTTACCATAGGAGAAGAGAGAGCTTTGTTCGGAGAACCTGTTCTTGATATTTCACCAGGAACGACAAAGTAAAGATCTGTTTCAGGAGAGGGATTGAGAAGATAATGTTCTAACATTTCATAATTTTGGTCAGATTCCTTCAAGGAGCCTTTTTTGCTCTTTGTTTCCATGAAGAAGTAGGCATTGGAAACAAGGACTGTCTTATGAGGACAGAACAAAGAGATTGTCTGACAGCTTTCAACGATATAAGATATAGGATCTTTATAGCCGTCAAGACATACTAATTGAGCATATTCAGGTCCGGAAAGACTCTTTTTCAGGTCTTTCAAAGCCGTATGCTGGCTAAATCCAGGATCCTTTCCAAAATAGACTTTGATCATTATCAGCAGTGAACAGGAGTTGTTTCAGGTTCGTCGACTGCTTCCATCTTTTCAATCACGACTTTGGAAAGAGGAGCATCGTTTCTGTCGGTTCTGACAGAAGCGACCTTATCGATGACTTCCATTCCGGAGACGACTTTTCCGAAGGCTGCATAATCGCCATCGAGGAATTCATCATTGGCATCGCAGATAAAGAACTGACTTCCTGCGGAGTTAGGATCCATGGCACGGGCCATAGAGATGACACCTCTCTTATGGGAGATGGTGTTATTGACACCGTTGTTCTTGAATTCTCCTTTGATGTTGAATCCAGGGCCGCCTGTTCCATTTCCGACAGGATCTCCACCCTGAATCATGAAGCCTTGGATGATACGATGGAAGGTAAGTCCATTGTAGAATCCTTTCTTGACAAGGTCGACAAAGTTTGCGCAAGTGATAGGAGCATTGGAATAGTCTAATTCGACTTTGACTTCACCGAAGTCTTTGATTGTAAGAATGATCATTTTTTCACCTCATTTTTTTACAAAGATATTATACCAAATAAACAAGCTTTGATATAATAAAGCCAGAGAGGAAATCGTATATGAAAAACAAGAAAGTGTCTAAGATTTCCGTTCCGGCTGTTGTTATTCTCAGTTTTGTTATATTGGCAGGTATTGTTCTGATCGTTACAGGCGTTGTTTTAGGCAAAAAATCCGACGGACCAGATGGTATGACATACATGTTTATTTTTGATGCCATTGGCTCATTTCTGACAATGGGTGGCATTTTCGGACTCCTTGTCTGCTTCATGCCTCTTATCGCAAGAAAGATGTCCAAGGTCTCTGCCCCTATCACAAAGCAGTATATGAACGATGTCGGTATTCCTACTGCTGATACTTTCATCAAAGACAAGATCAAATGTCCGTATTGCCAGGAAGAGAATCCTGCTACTGCAACTTATTGTTCGCGCTGTGGCAAGCCTCTTTATAAGGTCTGTCCGCATTGCAGCACAAAGAATCCTGGTGAAGCCGAATACTGCAATCACTGCGGTGAAAAACTTGATTAGTTTCTATTCGATTCAGACACCATCGAGTAGGCTAGAAAATTGAAGAAAATCTTCAATTTCCATCACCTCTCACACC